>Ga0070707_100001626_pt1 | contig 21789 bp, 15 predicted proteins | sample KBSK5502metaG_FD_65468 | JGI IMG/M metagenome (GOLD analysis project Ga0070707, IMG submission 65468) | Corn, switchgrass and miscanthus rhizosphere microbial communities from Kellogg Biological Station, Michigan, USA - KBS K5-50-2 metaG | ecosystem: Host-associated > Plants > Roots >...
CGCGTCGTAGTACAACGCGGCACCCCGGAGCTCCTTCTCCCGCAGGCCCGGCTCCAGCCGCAGCACGGCCTTGCGACGGAGCCAGCGGTGCGTCCGCACGTTGCGGAAAGCGGCGAGCAGATCGTAGAGCCACATCCCGGCGCGAAGCTCCCAGGGCGGCACGCGGGCCCCGCGGTACACGGGAAAGAGGAAAGCGAGCGGGCGCACCAGGTGAGGCGCGATGTCGAGCAGCACGCGGCGCTCGCGGGATGCTTCAAACACGAGCCGGAGGTGGAACTGCTCGAGATAGCGGATGCCGCCGTGCACGAGCCGCGACGAGCGGGACGACGTGCCGCCGCCGAAGTCCCCCTTGTCCACCAGGGCGGTGCGGTATCCGCGCAGCGCCGCCTCGCGCGCAATCCCGGCGCCGGTGATGCCGCCCCCGATGATCAGGACGTCCACGGGCTGCTCGCTCATGGACCGGAGCGCCGCGGCGCGGGTCCGGTGGGAGAACTCGGTGTCCGTGGGCATCGGGTGTCTTGGCCGCTCTGCGGGCCCTGTGGTAGGTTTCGTCGATCCTGGAGGAGAATGTAATGACGGCTGCAAACGGAAGGCGGGTCGCCATCGTCGCCGGCTACCGGACGCCGTTCTGCAAATCGGGGACCGCGCTCAAGGAGGCGCGCGCCGTGGATCTGGCGCGCGCCGTCACGCGCGAGCTGTTCGAGCGGACGCAGCTGGGCGGCGGGGACGTGGACGAGGTCATCTTCGGGCAGGTCGTCCCGTCCGCGCTCGTGCCGAACGTCGCCCGCGAGGTGAGCCTGCTCCCGCAGTTCCCGAAGGAGATCCCTGCTTACTCCCTCAACCGCGCTTGCGCCTCGGCCGCCCAGGCCGTCTCGGCCGCCCACGACCAGATCGCCCTCGGCAACGCCGACGTAGTGATTGCCGGGGGCGTCGAGTCGCTGTCCGACATTCCGATCCTCGCCTCGCGCCGCCTCGCGGACATCCTGGTCGAGGCGAACAAGGCGAAGACATTGGGGGCGCGCCTCACGGCGTTCAGCCACATCCGCGCCCGCGACCTCGTCCCGGTGTCGCCCGCGATCGCCGAGCCGTCCACCGGGGAGACCATGGGGCAGTCGGCCGAGAAGATGGCGAAGGAAAACCACATCGCGCGTGAAGCGCAGGACCGGTGGGCCCTCCGCAGCCACCAACTCTCTGCCCGGGGCACCGACGACGGGCGGCTCGCTGCGGAGATCGTTCCCTGGTTCCCCGTCCAGCCCGACCAGCCGGTGATCACGCAGGACAACGGCATCCGGCGGGACACGTCGCTCGAGCAGATAGCGAAGCTCAAGCCCGTCTTCGACCGCCGGTACGGGACGGTCACGGCCGCGAACTCGTCGCCCCTCACCGACGGTGCCTCGGCGGTGCTGCTGATGAGCGACGAGGCGGCGCGGGCCCTGGGCCACACGCCCCTCGCCTATATCCGGTCGTACGCGGTCGCGGCCGTCGATCCGGGATGGCAGCTGCTCCAGGCGCCTATCTTTGCCGTCCCCAAGGCGCTCGAGCGGGCCGGGATCCAGTGGAAGGACCTCGGCCTGGTCGAGATCCACGAGGCCTTCGCCGCGCAGGTGCTCTCGAACCTGCGGGGCTTCGAGGAGAAGGGTTGGGTGTTGAACGAGGAGATCATCAACGTGATGGGCGGCTCGATCGCGATCGGGCACCCGTTCGGCGCCACGGGCGGCCGGATCGTCACGACGCTTGCGAACGAGATGGCGCGGCGAGAAGTGCAGTTTGGCCTGCTCTCGATCTGCGCGCAGGGGGGCATGGGCTTCGCTATGGTTCTGGAGCGGCGCTGATGCCTGGGTCAGCGCTCTCCTGGGAGGTCGTCGACGGCGTCGCCCTCGTCACCATCGACTTGAAGGGCGAGCCCGTCAACAAGATCTCCCGCTCGGTGAAGGACGATTTCCTCGCCACCCTGGAAGCGCTCGAGCGCGACCGCGCGGTGCAGGCGGTCGCGTTCTTTTCCGGCAAGCCCGACACGTTCATCGCCGGTGCGGACATCGAAGAATTCGTCGCGCTCACGACCGCCGCCGAAGCCGAGCGTCTCTCCGCCGAAGGGCAGGAGATGCTCGAGCGCGTGGCCCGCTTTCCAAAGCCGATCGCCGCGGGGATTCACGGGGCCTGTCTCGGCGGCGGTCTCGAGTTCGCCCTCGCCTGCCACTATCGGGTCGCGACCGATCACCCCAAGACGCAGCTCGGGCTGCCCGAAGTGCAGCTCGGAATCCTTCCGGGCGCCGGTGGCTGCCAGCGGCTGCCCCGGCTGATCGGCGTCCGGGCGGCGCTCGACCTGATCCTCGCCGGCAAAACGGAGCCCGCTCACAGGGCCTTCCGGCTCGGCATTGTGGACGAGCTGGTTCACCCGGCCATCCTGCGGGACGTCACCCTCGCGGCCGTGAAGCGGATGGCGGGCGGCTGGCGCCCGCGGCGCCAGCGCCCGGGCGGCGTCGCCGGTTGGCTCCTCGACGGCAACCCGCTCGGCAGGAGCGTCGTGTTCCGCACGGCACGCAAGCAGGTGCTCAAGCAGACGCGCGGCAATTACCCCGCCCCCCTCGCCGCCCTCGAGGCCGTGGAGCACGGGATGAAACGGGGGTTGGGCGAGGGCCTGAAGCGTGAATCCCAGCTCTTCGGCCAGCTTGCCGTCACCGACGTTTCCCGCAAGCTCGTGCAGATCTTCTTCGCGACAACCCAGCTCAAGAAGGACCTGGGCGGCCCCAACGCCCCGCCGCCCTGCGAGGTGAGGCGCCTCGCCATCGTGGGCGCCGGCTTCATGGGATCCGGGATTGCGGGCACCGCCGTGCTGCACGCCGCGGTGGACGTGCGCCTGAAGGACGCCGACCTGCCACGCGTCGCGAAAGGCCTCGCCGTGGCGCGGGCGGTCATCGATGAGCGCCTCAAACGCCGCCGCATCACGAAATATGAGCACGCGCGGCTGGTCGCGCTCCTGTCGGGTGGCGACGGGTACGCCGGCTTCCGTCGCGCGGATCTCGTCATCGAAGCCGTGTTCGAGGACCTCGGGGTGAAACAGCAGGTGCTGCGGGAGGTCGAGAGTGTGACGCCCGACGGAGCCGTGTTCGCCTCGAACACCTCCACGATTCCCATTGCCAAGATCGCGGAGGCGTCGGCCCGGCCCGAGCAGGTCATCGGGATGCATTTCTTTTCCCCCGTCCCGCGCATGCCGCTCCTCGAGGTGATCCCGGCCGCGCGGACGGCGCCGCAGGTGATCAGCACGGCCGTCGCGTTCGGCCGTCGCATGGGGAAGACCCCCGTCGTGGTGAAGGACAGCCCCGGCTTCTGGATCAACCGGATTCTGACGCCGTACATGAACGAGGCGGGGCAACTGCTGCAAGCGGGCGTCGCGATCGACGAGCTGGACCGCTTGATGGTGGAGTGGGGCTTTCCGGTCGGGCCGATCACGCTGCTCGACGAGGTCGGCCTGGACGTCGCCGAAAAGGTCGCGGGCGTGATGCACGACGCCTTCGGCGAGCGGTTCGCGCCGGCGCCCGCGTTCGCCGGGATGGTGAAGGACGGCCGGCTCGGCCGCAAGGCAGGAAAGGGCTTTTACAGGTACGCGCGCGGCAAGAAGGGCGGGGTCGACAGCGCCGTGTATCAGTTGATCGGCACCGAGCCGAACGGGGGCGTGCGTCCCGCGGAGATCATTCAGCGCCTCGTTCTGGTCATGCTCAACGAAGCGGCGCGCGCTCTCGGGGAAGGGATCGTGAGGAGTCCTCGCGACGGCGACGTCGCTGCCATCTTGGGCTTCGGGTTCCCGCCGTTTCGCGGTGGGCCGCTGCGCCACGCGGACGACCTCGGCGCACCGCGGGTGGTCGGCGAGCTGGAGCGGCTGGCCGAACGTCTCGGCGCCCGCTTCGCCCCCTGCAAGGTCCTGCAGGAGCAGGCCAGCCGCGGCGGCAAGTTCTATTCCTGATGCCTCCCCCGACACCTGATGCTCCGCGCCGGCCTCCTCTGGCTTAGCGAGCAACCGCGCATTTTCGGGTTTGTACGCTCGAACGGACTCGCGCGGCGCTTCGCGTCCCGCTTCGTCGCGGGTGAAACGGTCGAGGACGCGGTCGGAGCCTCCCGGCGGCTGAACGCCGCCGGGGTCTCGGCGAGTCTCGACCTACTCGGCGAGGCGGTGCAGAGCCGCCCCGAGGCCCGCACGGCGCGGGACACCTATCTCGAGATGCTGGAGCGGATCCGGGCCGTCGGCGCGGACGCGAACGTCTCGCTGAAGCTCACGCAGATGGGGCTCGACATCGAAGAGGCACTGTGCCTGGCGAACGTGCGGGCGATCATCGCAAAGGCCAAGAGCCTCGATTCGTTCGTGCGGATCGACATGGAGCAGTCGACGTACGTCGACCGGACGCTCCGGCTGTTCACGCAGGCGTGGCATCCGGAGTTCGGTGACGCCGTGGGCGTGGTCCTGCAGTCCTACCTGCGCCGCACCGCGCGGGACGTGGAGGACATGGTCGCCCTCGGCGCGCGCGTGCGGCTCTGCAAGGGAGCGTACAAGGAGCCTGCCGACGTCGCCTTCCCGGCCAAGCGCGACGTCGACCGGAACTATGTCCGCTGCATGGATCGGTTGCTCGAGGGAGGGAACTACCCGGGCATCGCGACGCACGACGTGAAGATCATCGCCCACGCCAGGGAGTTCACGCGGCAGAAAGGGATTCCCCCGGGCCGCTTCGAATTCCAGTTTTTGTACGGCGTGCGGCGCGACCTGCAGCACCGGCTGCGGCGCGAAGGCTACAACGTGCGAGTCTATGTCCCATTCGGGGACCACTGGTATCCGTACCTGTTGCGTCGCCTCGCCGAGCGGCCGGCGAACATCGCGTTCCTGCTCGGAAGCATGGTGAAGGAGTCTGTACGGCGGAGCTGACGGACGATACCCTGGGCGGCTATCAGCTGGTGCACGAGCGGGCGCCGGGGTTCGGCGGCAAGGATGGGCACGCCTACTCCGTGGCCACATTCGTCGACGATACGCCGGACGCGAGAGGGCTGTATGGGGCCGCCCTGCTGTTCGTGCGTTGGTCCGAGGCCGGCGACCGCACCGTGGGTCACCTCGAGACCGACTACCTGTCGTGGGGAGGGACGCCGGCCGAGGCGTTGGCGCCGGTGCTCGCGCTCCCGCTCCACGAGATCAAGCAGCACCTCGACCGTTGCATCGACGTGAAGCGCCGCGAGTCGGGGGATGCGCAATGACCGTGACCACGGGTGTGGTCCTCGCACGCACGGGCTCGACCTATCGGGTGCACACGGAAGGCGGTGAGAAGACCGCGGCGCTGCGCGGGAAGCTCAAACATCAGGGCGATGAGCGTGTCGTCGCGGGGGATGTGGTCGAGCTGGAGCTGCAGGCGGACGGAGCGGCCACGATCTGCGGCGTGCGCCCCCGGCGCAGCGTGCTGGCGCGGCGCGCGGCCGGGGAGGGGCGCCCGCGGCCGCAGCCCATCGCCGCAAACGTGGATCAGGTGGTCGTCGTCGCGGCGGCCCGGGACCCGGTGCCGAACTTTCGGATGCTTGACCGCTTGCTGGTCATCGCCGAGGCGAATGGGCTGCCCGCGGTCATCGTCCTCAACAAGATCGAGCTCGACCGAGCGGCGCTGGAGGCGTTCCAGCGCCGCTACGGCCCGGCCGGCTACCAGTCGCTCGCCACGTCGGTGAAGGTGCGCGACGGGCTGCCCGCGCTCCGCGACCTGCTCCGGGGCCGCGCCACTGTGCTGACCGGCCCGTCCGGGGTCGGCAAGTCGAGCCTGGTGAACGCCCTCCAGCCGGGCCTCAACTTGCGTATCGGTGAGGTGGCCGAGAGGTGGGGGACCGGCAAGCATACCACGCGCGCCGCCCAACTCGTGCCGTTCGTCGGTGGCGGGTACGTGGTCGATACGCCCGGGTTGCAGGCCGCGGGCACGTGGGGCGTGGACCCCGACGCGCTGGGCGGTTGCTTCCCGGAGTTTCGCCGTTTCCTCGACCAGTGCCGCTTCGACAACTGCCGCCATCTCAGCGAACCGGAGTGCGCCGTCCGGCAGGCGGCGGAGCAGGGGAAGGTCGATCCCGACCGGCTGGTGTCGTACCAGCGGATCTATGAGGAGGTTAGCGTTCCTTCCTGGTCCAGCGGGCGGCGTCGCGGGCGGTGACCTTCCGCATCATGGCGTCGAACGCCTGGTCGAGGTCGATCCCCTGGGAGTTCGCGAGGCAGATCACCACGAACAGGATGTCGGCGAGCTCCATCGCGACGGACCCTTCGGCCTCTTCCTGTTTCTTCGTCTTCTCGCCGAAGCGATGGTTGATCTCGCGGGCCAGCTCGCCCACCTCTTCCGCCAGCCGGGCGAGGTTCGTCAGCGGCGAGAAGTATCCTTCCTTATATTGGCCGATCCAGCGATCGACCGTCTGTTGAGCTTCGCGCAGGGACACCGAGGTTCTCCGGGTACGTGAACGCCGATCCGCCCGCCCTTCCGCTCGTGGCGCCGTTCCGCGGCGAGCGCTACGTAGCGAAGGACCGCCTGAGCGCACTCATCGCCCCTCCCTACGACGTGATCTCGCCGGAGGAGCGGGGGCGCTACGCCGCGCGGGACCTCCACAATATCGTGCACCTCATCCTCCCGGAAGCGCCGCCGACCGAAGACCGCTACGCCCGAGCCGCCGCCCTGCTCGCGGCATGGCGTGCGGAAGGAGTGCTGAAGACCGACGCCGCCGAGTCTGTGTACGTCGTGGCGCAGGACTACACGCTTCCGGGGAGCGGGGTTCGCACCCGGATCGGCATGTTCGCGGCGGTCCGGGCGGAGCCCTTCGCGACGCGCCGCGTGCGGCCGCACGAGAAGACGCACTCCGCCCCGAAGGCCGACCGGCTGGCGCTGCTGCGGGCGACGCGGACGAGCCTCGAGTCCATCCTCCTGGTCGCGCCCGATTCCGACCAGGCGCTCGCGCAAGCGCTCGCCGGGACCGCGGTCGGTGTCCCCGCCGCCCGAGCGGAGCTCGACGGCGTGAAGATGCGGATGTGGACGGCTCAAGGAGACAAGGCAACCGAGCTCGCAGCCCTTGCGGGCCGGGCGCCCCTGTACATCGCCGACGGACACCACCGTTACGAGACCGCCGTGACCTACGCGCGGGACGACCCGCGGGCGGACCGAGTGCTCTCCTTCGTGGTCTCGGCCGGCGATCCGGGACTGGCGATTCTTCCCACGCACCGGATCATCTTCGGTGCCGCGCCGGACGCGACCAAACTGGTCGAGGCGTGGGGCACGTGGTTCAACGTCGGACGGGTAGGGCCGTGCATGGACCGCATCGAGCGTCTCGCGGAGCTCGGTCGCGACGGCACGGCGTGCATCGTCGCGTTCCCCGGCGCGTACGATGTGACGCTCACGCTCAAGCCCGACGCGCCGCTCGACCGGGTGCCGGAGCTGGGCCGAACGCCCGCGGTACGGGCGCTCGACGTGGCGCGCATCGATGCGCTGGTCGTGCGGCACATCCTCGGCGCCGGCACCGCGACGCCGATGCTCGCCTACACAGCCGATCCGCGCGCGGCGTTCGATGCCGTGCGGAACGGCCAGGCGGCGGCGGCCGTGCTCTTGAACCCGACGAAGGTGGAGCAGGTATTCGCGGTGGCGGACGCGGGAGACGTGATGCCTCCGAAATCGACCTACTTCGTTCCGAAGGTACCGAGCGGTCTAGTCTTGCGGCCCCTGGCGTAGCGCCGCGATCAACGCCTTGCAGAAGTCCGGCAGGTCGGCGGGTGTGCGCGACGAAATCAGGTTTCCGTCCACCACTACGGCCGCGTCCTCCCAGATCACGCCCGCATTCTCCATGTCGTCCTTGATCGCGCGCACGCTGGTGGCGCGCTTGCCTTTGAGGATCTTTGCCGAGATCGGCACCCAACCGGCGTGGCAGATGAAGGCGAGCGGCTTGCCGGCCTGGTAGATCTCGCGCGTGAGCCGCAAGACCTTGTCGGAGCGCCGTAACTGGTCGGGCGCGAAGCCGCCCGGGATCACCAATCCGTCGAAGCCTGCGGCGTCCACGCGCTCCACGTCGGCATCGACGACGACGGGATACCCGCGCTTCCCCTGATAGGTCTTGTCGCCCAATCCGGCCACGGTCGTGGTGGCTCCTTCTTCCTCGAGCCGGATCTTCGGATACCAGAGCTCGAGGTCCTCGTACAGCGGCCCGGCGAAGAACAGGACTTTCTTACCCTTGAGGCTCATCGTTTGAACATAGAGCGGCCGGAGTCGCGACGGAAGCTGAGGCGACGGGCCTCGACCGGTCGCACAATGCTCGGTCACCTGTATATTCTTGCGTCATGGCGTTTCGCCCGCGCGAGCGCATCCTCGCGAATCTGGAAGCCATCTATCGCGAAGCCTATGAGCGCGCCAAAGCCGGGGGCGACCAGGCGCGCATGGCCGACCTCGACGCGGCCTACCAGCGCGAGCAGCTGCTCCTCGAGGTGCTGCTCGATCTCCGGGACGCGCTGGGCGCGCCCCCACCGGAAATCGAAGGGCGCCCGGGCAAGGATCGCCCGGACAAGAATCCGGGGCCCGACCCGATCACCGCTCTCGAGACGATCCGCCGCATCACCAGACTGCGCTGAGGGATCAAAGCATGACCCGACGTCTGCCGGCGGGGTTGGTGTGCATCTCGCTCGCGGCGTGCGCGCCGAAGGCCGACCTCGTGATCACCGGCGGTCTGGTGTGGACCGGGCTCACATCCGGGACGCCGCAGCCGGGCGCAGTCGCCGTGGCGCAGGGGAAAGTGCTCGCCGTCGGGGACCCGTCCGAGCTGGCGCGCTACCTGGGGTCGAGGACGCGGGTCGTTCAGGCGAAGGGTGGGCTGGTCATGCCGGGGTTCGCCGACGGCCATACCCACTTCATCAGCGGCGGGTTCCAGCTCGCTTCGGTGGACCTGCGCAGCGCCGCTACGCCTCAGGAATTCATCCGCCGGCTGAAGGAGTATGCCGGGCGGCTCGCCCCGGGTGAGTGGATCCTGGGAGGTGACTGGGACCACACGCTCTGGCCCGGGCAGCCGCTGCCGCGGCACGAGTGGATCGACTCGGTCACGCCGGAGAATCCCGTGTTCGTGAACCGGCTCGACGGTCACGAGGCGCTCGCCAACGCCGCCGCGATGAAGGCCGCCGGGATCACCGGGAACACACCGACCCCTCCGGGCGGCGAGATCCTCCGCGATGCGAGGACCGGCGAGCCGATCGGCATATTCAAGGATCAGGCGCTCGCTCTCATCGACCGCGCGATCCCGCCGCCGTCCCCCGAGCGGCGCGACTCGGCGCTGGCGCGCGCGCTCGCCCACGCGGCCTCGCTCGGCGTGACGGCCACCGGCCACATGTCGGCCTCGTGGGAGGATCTAGCGAGCTACCGCCGGCTGGAGCAGGCCGGCCGGATGACGCTCCGCGTCGCGCTCTACCTGCCGCTCGAGCGCTGGCGCGAAGTGGCCGACACCGTTCGGCGCTCGGGGCAGGGGGGGGGAGACGACTGGGTCCGGATCGGCGGGCTCAAAGGGTACGCCGACGGCTCGGCCGGGTCGCGCACCGCGTACTTCTTCGAGCCCTACGCCGACTCCGCCGGTTATTCCGGGCTGATGCAAAACACGCCGAAGGACCTCGCCACCTGGATCGGGAGCGGCGACTCAGCGAGACTGCAGGTCACCGTGCACGCCATCGGTGACCGGGCCAATGCGATCATCCTGGACATCTACGACAGCGTGACGAAAGCCCACGGCGCGCGCGATCGGCGGTTCCGCGTCGAGCACGCGCAGCACCTGCGGCCCCAGGACATTCCGCGCTTCGGGCGGCTCGGCGTGATCCCCTCAATGCAGCCGTATCACGCCATCGACGACGGGCGCTGGGTGGAGCGGCGGATCGGGCCGGTGCGGATCAAGACCACCTATGCGTTCCGCACGCTGCTCGACACCGGCGCGAAGCTGGCCTTCGGGTCCGACTGGACCGTCGCCCCGCTCGACGCGATCGCGGGCCTGTACGCCGCGGTGACACGACGCACGCTCGACGGCAAGAATCCGGGCGGCTGGGTGCCGGAGCAGAAGATCACGCTGGCCGAAGCGCTCCACGCCTATACGGCCGGGAACGCATTTGCAACGTTCAACGAGAAGAAATGGGGCGTGCTCGCGCCCGGGTACTATGCCGACGTCGTCGTGCTCGACCGCAATCTCTTCACGACGCCGCCCGAATCGCTGAGCGCGGCGCGGGTGGCGGTCACGATTGTCGGCGGGAAGATCGTGTACGAGAGGCGATAAGCCTATCTCTCGTATTTGAAGCCAGCCTCCTGCGACGTCAGCGCCTGCGCCGCGTCGTGCTCGACACCCGCCTCGAGCACCTGACCCAGCACGAGCGTGTGATCTCCCGACGGCAATGTGGCCACGACCCGACATTCGACCCACCCCAGCGTGTCGGCGAGGATCGGCGCCCCGGACACGGGCGCCGGCTTGGTCTTGATCCCCTTGAGCTTTTGCGGCGCGCTGGCCGAAGAGCGGCCGAGCCTGGCGGCGAGCTCGCGCTGGCCCTGCGAGAATAGGTTGATCGCGAAGCGGCGTGCATTGCGGATCAGCTCGATCGTCCTCGAGGTGTTCTCGAGCGCCACGGCGACCATGGGGGGCTCGAACGACGTCTGGACGACCCAGTTTGCCGCCATGCCGTGCTCTTCGTCGCCGTGCTTGACCGTGACCGCGTAGAGGCCGTAGGGGAAGTGCTGCAAGACGGTCGTCTTCGCCGCGTCGTTCATGCCCGCCCTCACTCACCTCACCCGTATGCCGGGTGCTGCCTGATGCATGGAATATTGGTCCGGCCGGCGCGAGACCGCCATCTTGGCAAAATCACGCTATTTTTGTCACATGGCGACCCGCATCCAGGCCCCGTCCTGGGCCCCGCCGGCCCTGACGAAGCCCGATCTCCTCGACATGTACCGGCTGATGACGCTGTCCCGCCGGCTTGATGACAAGGAGATCCAGCTCAAGCGGCAGAACAGGATCTTTTTCCAGATTTCCGGGGCCGGCCACGAGGCCGTCCTGGTCGCCGCCGGTAAAACCCTGCGCCCCGCCTACGATTGGTTCTACCCCTACTATCGCGACCGAGCCCTGTGCCTGGCCCTCGGCATGACTCCGACGGAGATGCTGCTCTCGGCCGTGGGTGCAGCGGCGGACCCGAACTCGGGGGGCCGGCAGATGCCGTCCCACTGGGGACACCGAGCGCTCAACATCGTCAGCCAGTCGAGTCCCACCGGCTCGCAGTTGCTCCAGGCCGTCGGCTGCGCCGAGGCATGGCTCCGCTACGACCGCATCGAGGCTGTTGCGGGCAAACCGATCAAGGACGACGAGATTGCCTATGTCTCTGCCGGGGACGGTACGACCAGCGAGGGCGAGTTCTGGGAGGCCCTCAACAGCGCCAGCAACTTGAAGCTTCCGTTGCTGTTTCTCATCGAGGACAACGGCTACGCGATTTCGGTGCCGATCGAGGTGCAGACGGCCGGCGGCTCGGTCTCGAAGCTGGTGCGCAACTTCCCGGGCCTCTTCGTCGAAGAGGTGGACGGGTGCGATCCCATTGCCTCATACGAGGTGCTGACGCGCGCGGTCGAGCACGTCCGGCGTCGCCAGGGGCCCGCCCTCGTGCACGCGCATGTCATTCGCCCGTACTCGCACTCGCTGTCGGACGACGAGGTCCTCTACAAGCCGCCCCAGGAGCGTGAGCAGGAGGCGCGCCACGACCCGCTCACGACGTTCCCCGCGCGCCTGATCGCCGACGGTGTCGCGACCGAGGCGGAGCTCGACGCGATTCGTCGCCAGGTGGAGGAGGACGTCGAAGCCGCCACCGAAGCGGCCCTGGCCTCTCCACAGCCCAAGCCCGAGACGGCCCTGCTGTACGTCTATTCCCCCGACGTCGATCCCGCCTCCGAGCAGTTCGACACCGAGGACGACCCGCAGTTCACCGGCGACCCCACGACGATGGTGGACTTGCTCAACACGTGCCTCAAGGACGAGATGGCGCGTGATCCGCGGATCCTCGTCTTCGGCGAGGACGTCGCGGACTGCAGCCGCGAGCAGAATCTCGAGCAGGTGAAAGGGAAGGGCGGGGTGTTCAAGGTGACGTGGGGACTGCAGCGCCGGTTCGGGAGCGACCGGGTCTACAACTCGCCCCTCGCCGAGGCGAACATCGTCGGCCGGGCGATCGGTCTTGCCACGCGGGGCCTGAAGCCGGTGGTGGAAATCCAGTTCTTCGACTACATCTGGCCGGCCTACCATCAGCTGCGCAACGAGCTCGCCACCATCCGCTGGCGGTCGAGCAACGCCTTCAGCGCGCCGGCCGTCGTGCGGGTCACGTACGGCGGCTATCTCAAGGGTGGATCGATCTACCACTCACAGACCGGGGCCGTGGTGTTCACCGCGATCCCGGGGTTGCGGGTCGTGTGCCCGAGCACGGCCCTCGACGCGAACGGCCTGCTGCGTACCGCCATCCGCTGTGACGACCCCGTGCTGTTCCTAGAGCACAAGCACCTGTATCGCCAGACCTACAACAAGGCGCCGAACCCCGGGCCCAACTTCATGATCCCGTTCGGCAAGGCCAGGCTCGCGCGTGAAGGGCGCGATCTCACGGTTGTGACGTACGGCGCGGTCGTGCAGCGCTCGCTGGTGGCGGCGAAACAGCTGGAGGACGAGCAGGGCTTGAGCGTGGAGGTGATCGACCTCCGGACCCTCTCGCCCGTTGATTGGGACGCCGTAGCGGCGTCGGTCAAGAAGACCAATAAGGTCCTCGTGGCTTACGAAGACTCGCTGTCATGGGGCTACGGCGCGGAGATCGCGGCTCGGATCGGCGATGCCTGCTTCTCCTGGCTCGACGCCCCCGTGAAACGCGTCGCCTCAACCGACACGTTCGTGGCGTACGCGCCGGACCTCGAGGACTTCATCCTGCCGCAGGTGGAGGACCTCGTGCAGGCGATGCGCGAGCTGCATGCGTTCTAGCGCCGCGCGCGCGTACACAGTCCTCTTCTTTCTCTCCGGAGCCACGGGGCTCATCTACGAGCTCCTGTGGGTGCGGCTCCTCTATCAGACGTTCGGCTCCACCATCCAGTCGGTGACAACGGTTGTGGCGGCCTACATGGGAGGTCTCGGCCTGGGCGCGTGGTTGTGGGGCCGCCGCGCCGACCGGCACGAGAGGCCTGCGGCGCTCTATGGCTGGCTCGAGATCGCGATCGGGCTCTTCGGCGTAGTGTCGCCGGCGTTGCTCGCTTTCGCGCATCACGCCTATCTGGCGCTGGCCGGCTCGTGGCAGCTCGGGGTGGGAAGCGGCGCCAGCGTAGCGCTGCGGTTCGGCCTCGCTGCCGTGGTGCTGCTGATTCCGACGAGCCTGATGGGCGGTACCTTGCCTGTCCTCACGCGGGCGTTCGCGGGTACCGACCGCGCGCGGCTCCAACCGGCCTTGGGCCGGCTCTACGGCTTGAACACGCTCGGTGCCGTAGCGGGCACAGCGCTGGCCGGCTTCTTCCTGGTCGAGCACGTTGGCATCCGCGCCAGTCTCTGGGGTGCCGCCGCGATGAACGTGGCGCTGGGTGCGATTGCGCTCCGCCTCTCGGAGCCCCGGGCTAGCGCCCGGGGTGAGTTTGCTCTCGCTGGCGATTACCCGGACTCCCGATCCTCCCCTGACCCCGGGGACTCTTGGTCGACCGCCCTTCGTCCCATTGCCCTCGCATTGCTCATCATCACCGCGTTTGTATCGCTCTTGGACGAGATCGCCTGGACTCGAGTGCTGGCGATGCTCGTCGGAGGGTCGAGCTACGCGTTCACCCTCGTCCTCCTCGTCTTCCTGCTCGGGATCGGGGTGGGTAGCGTGCTCGTTGCGAGAGGGGGCGGGGCGGCGCGCCGCACCGCGGCGGATGCGGCTCTCGCGCAGGGCGTGACCGCAGCCGGCGCCGCGCTGCTGTTCTTCCTGTTGAGCCTGCTCCCGGAATACATCATCCTCGTCTTCCAACCGCAGCAGCTCGGCGCGGTGGCGAGGCTGGTGTTGCTCGGCGGCGCCGTCGGTGCCGTCGTGCTGGTGCCGGCCGTGGGGATGGGGATGACCTTCCCGCTCCTCACCGAGCTCGCCGCGCGGGAGGGAGAGGCGCGCAGCGCCGACGTCGGGCACGCCTACGCCCTCAACACTGTGGGCAGCATCGCGGGCGCGGCGCTGACGGGGTTCGTCCTCGTCACGGCCTACGGCACCGAGACTACGCTGCGCCTCGGTGTGCTGCTGAGCGTCGCAGCGACCCTCGTGCTCGCCGTCGGAGCCGCGCTGGGAGTCCCGGAGGCGGCCGGGGAGCACCGGCAGCTCCGCCCCCGAGTGCTGAGCGCGGGCTTCCTGGCGGGCGCCGGGTTGATGACGGCGGTGCTCGGCCCGCGGTGGGACAGCCAGCTCCTCGACCTCGGTCCCGCCATCTACGTCCGCGAGCCCCTGCCTCCGGCCGCGCGGCGTGCGTTCCTGGAGCACCGAGGCGCCCGCCAGCTGGCGTTCCACGAAGGTCGCAACGCCACGGTCTCCGTGTGGGAAGGTGACATCGGCCGGACCCTCCGCGTGAATGGGAAGACCGATGCCTCGGACGACGCCGACATGGACACCCAGGTGATGCTGGGCCTGGCGCCGGTGGCCGCCCGGCCGAACACCGCGTCGGCCCTCGTCATCGGGTACGGCAGTGGCGTCACCACGCGGGTGGTCGCGGCAGTCCCGGGGATCCGGCGTGTGCGCGTGGTGGAGATCGAGCCCGCCGTCCTCGCGATGAGCCGCTTCTTCACGCGCGTCAACGACTCGGCGCTGTTCCGTCCGACCGTGTCCGTGGTCGTCGACGACGCGCGCAGCGCGCTGCAGCTCGACCGGGCGGAGTACGACGTCATCGTCTCCGAGCCGTCCAACCCGTGGCTTGCCGGCGTGGCGACCCTGTATACCCCGGAGTTCTTCCGGATCGTCCGCTCGCGCCTCGCGGACGACGGCGTGTTCTGCCAGTGGGTGCAGACCTACCAACTTCCCGTGGGCGTGATCGCGAGCATCGTGGCGAACGTGGGGGCGGTGTTTCCACACGTACAGGTGTGGCTCGGCGGGCCGGGAGACCTCATGGTCCTCGGCGCGACCCGTCCGTTCCGGTACGAGCCGGCCTGGCTCGAGCAGCTGGTCGGGCCGAGCGGATCGTTACGGGACCTGGCGCGCGAGTATTTGAGGGTCGATACGCCCCGTGACTACTTCGGGCGGCTGCTGTTGGACGAACGTGGCGCCGCAGAGCTGGCGCGCGCGGCGAGTGTCGTTCACCGGGACGACCGTCCACAGCTCGAGTTTGTCGCCGCACGGCGGTTTCTCGACATGCCGGTCGACGCGCCCGTGCTCGACTCGCTCCTCTGGTTTCGCGGAAGGTCCGACAGCGCCAGGCTGGGTTCCGGTCTCCTGCTCGCAAAAGCGCTCACCCTGCGCCGCTGGGACCCCACCGGCCTCGAGTACGTCGATGCGGCGCGCCGGCTCGATCCGCACGATCCCTATTGGACCGTTCAGACCGCCGGGATGCGCCTCGCGCTGGGCCAATCCGGCTTCGCCGACTCCGCCCTTGCGCCCTTGCTGGCGGTGAGGCCCGACCCCGATGCCGTGCTGTTGACCGGAGTCCTCGCGCTGCGACGGAACCACACGGATCGAGCCCGCGTGCTGCTGGAGCGCGCCCTCGCCGCGGGGGCGGACACGGCAGAGACGCGCGCCGATCTCGCGGTGGTCGCGGCTCGCGAGGGCCGCTGGACCGACGCTGTCATACAGGTCCGCGGCGCGCTGGCGGCGGCGCGAGGCACGTTGCGCCATCCATACCCGCGACCCGGCCTCACGGAAGCGATGACCCGCTTGGCCGTGTCCGGCCCGCCGCGCGAGGCGCAGCCGCTCCTCGCCGAGGCCGTCGAGAGGCTCCCCAGCTGGGCCGCGTTGCGCAACCTGCATGCGCTGGCGGCGCTGCGGGCGGGCGACTGTGCGACGGGCCTGCGCGAGCTGCGGGAGCTGCTGCAGTTCGGCATGGCGCGCGAGGACGGCCCGGCGCTCTTGCAACGGTGCCGGCGCGGCGAAGCCTTCTAAGAGGGCGGGGCCTCTCCGAGCGCCTCCCGGATCTCCCCGGCCGCGGCGATCGCGTGGTCGACGTCGCGCGACAGCGCGCGCGCCTGCTGGGTGGCGTGCGTGAGGTCGTCGAGCACGGCGGCCACCCCCGCCGACCTGAGCCGCAGCAGGTCGAACCGCACGTTCTGCATCGCCAGCACGCAGGACTCGATCTGATCCTCGACCAGCTGGCGGCGCGTCACCAGGTCGGTCAACGCCTGGCGCTGCCGCTGTAGCAGGCCCAGCTGACGCTCGCGCTCCGGGCCTTCGGGCTGCCTTTTGGTCGCCTCGATCTTCTGCTCGAGTCGGACCAGGGCGCCCTGATCCACCTCAGCGCTCATCGAGTGCAGCGTCCGCGCCAGCTCCTCCGCCCGCCTGAGCAGGCCGTCGACCGTGGCGGCGACATCCGGAAGCAATTGCTTCTCGGACTGGGGGAGTCGCTCCATGATCTGGAGGATCGCCTTGCGGTCGCTGCGAGCTTGCTGCACGGCGCCCGCCTGACGGCCGAACTCGTCCGCCCGGGCGGGCGGGAGGTCCGGCGAGCGCGCGCTGAGGCGTGCCTCCACGGCGTCCGACGCCGCTGGGCGGCGCAGCACGTCACGCCAGGAGTAGCCCGCGTTCCAGAGTTTCATGTACATCGGCAGGAGACCGAAGGCGGCCCATGGGACCGCTACGAACAGCCACCATCCATGCGACCCGGTCGCGGCATCGAGCACCATGCAGCCCCCGGCCACGGACGCCCACGAGACGAAGCTCGAGCGGGCCTTGCGCACGATTTCGGGCTCGCCCGTGGGGGAAAGCTGCGCCGGTTCGCGCGGCCGACGGCTCGACCGCCGGCCGGCAGGCGGTCCAGGGGCGCCGCGCCGGGCGGGAGGGACTCGGAGGGCGGGCGGCTCAGGAAGCGTCGGGAGCCGCGGTCCGCGCGCCGGGCCCGAGTGTCGAGACGCCTGGACCGTCGCGCTTCGCGATTCGAGCGCGCGCCTCAGCGCATCGGCGGTGGGCCAGCGGTCGTCAGGGTCCTTCTCGAGACAACGGGCCACGCAGGCCGCGAGATCCTCGGGGCACTCGGGGCACAGCGCCGTGACGAGCGGCGCCCGCTCGGTGATGTGCTTCATCAAGAGGCCCGGGACCGTCGGCGCCTGGAACGGCAGTTCACCCGTGAGCATCTGGTAGGCCACGACGCCCAGGCTGTAGATATCCGAGCGCCCGTCGATCTCGCGATCTCCTGCCGCCTGCTCCGGGCTCATGTACTGCGGCGTGCCGATCGCCACTCCCGTCGCGGTGAGTGTCGCGGGGCCCGTCGTCGACGAAAGGGCTTTCGCGATCCCGAAGTCGGTCACGACCACCCGGCCGCGGCTCCCCTCGAGCAGGATGTTGTCCGGTTTCACGTCGCGGTGGATGATGCCGAGTGCGTGCGCGGCGCCCATGGCATCCGCCGTTTCCTGCATGATGCGCCGCGTCTCCTCGGGGGGGAGCCGGCCCCGTCGCCTGAGCCTCGCGGCCAGCGACTCGCCGTCCACATAGGCCATGACGAAATAGACGAGCCCGTCCGGACTCTCGCCCACGGAGTGGATCGGGACGATATGCGGGTGCGACAGCCGGGCGGCGGTCTCGGCTTCGCGCAGGAAGCGAATGCGGATCTCCTCGCGGAACGCCAACTCTGGCGGGAGGACCTTGATGGCCACCTGGCGCTTGAGCCGCTCGTCACGGGCGTTGAACACCACGCCCATTCCACCGCGACCGAGCTCTCCCTCGACGGTGAAGGCGTTTCCCAGCGCTTGGATCAGGCGCGTGGTCAGCGACTTGTCCGCCTCGTTCATGCGAGCTCGAGAGGAGTAGGCGCATAGATTTAGCTGCGGTGGCGCGACGGTGCAACCGTCCAACGCATCTCGACTTACAGGGGAGCGATCGAGGCCATCGAGGCTGGTCACGCGTGGCAGAATCGGCAGCTTCTGCCTAATTGGCCGCCCGCGGAGGAACGCAGTCCCCCTTTCTGACGTTCTTCCGGTGGCATGGTCGATGCGAAACGCGGAGACGCACGATGCGGTACACACAATTCAAAGTGAGCCAAATCCATGTCTGAGCGACTGACGCTTCCGGTGCTCCCGCTCCGGGAGGTGGTGCTATTCCCTGGCGTTTCGATGCCCGTTGGCGCGGGCCGTCCCCCGACGCTCCGCGCGATCGAAGCGGCGCTGAAGAGCGAATCTCGACTCATTCTTGCCGTCGCGCAGCGCGAGAACGTCGATGATGTCACACCGGGCGTTCTCTATTCGATGGGGACGATCGCCAAGATCAGCCAGATCCAGCGCGGTCTGGGCGGCGTGCAGCTGCTGCTGCATGGGGAGACGCGCGGCGCAGCGGTCCACTTAGTGGAGACGGGAGGGCATCTGGAGGCGGTGGTCCGCGAGGTCGCGGACATGATGCCGCTGAAGTCCGATGACCCCGCCTTCCTCGCGTTGTACCGTGAGGCCCGGGACCGGGCCGCTGAGCTGGGGCAGAAGTCCGGCCTCCCTGAGGAGGTCGTGCGGCAGGTGCTCGACGGAGTGACCGACCCTGGCCGGCTCGCCGATCTCGTCGCGGGTTACCTCGACATCAAGCCGGCCGAGCGCCAGGCCCTGCTCGAAACGCTCTCGGTCGAGGAGCGGCTGCGCCGCGTTCTCGTGCACGTCCAGCGCCAGATCGCGGTGCTCGACGCCCAGGAGCACATCAAGTCCCAGGTCCAGGAAGAGTTGGGCGAGCGGCAGCGCGAGATGCTGTTGCGCGAGCAGATGAAGGCGATCCGCAAGGAGCTGGGAGAGGAGGACGAAGGAGGCGAAGTCGAGGAGTTGCGCAAGCGGTTTGCGATGCTCGGGTTGCCGGAGGCGGCGAAGAAGGAAGTGGAGAACGAGCTGCGGCGGCTCGAGCGGGCAAACCGGGACTCCATGGAAGCGCAGGTGATCCGCACGTATCTCGAGACGATGGCGGAGCTCCCCTGGAACAAGCGCGCCGAGGAAGCACTGGACCTGAAGAGCGCTGCCGAAATCCTCGAGGAGGATCACTACGGCCTCAAGGATGTCAAGGACCAGGTCCTCGAATTCTTGGCCGTCCGCCAGCTGCGCCAGCGGCAGCGCGCGCCCGAGTCCGAGGAAGTGGGGTCCGAAGGGGGGAAGCCGCCGCGCGGCAACGACGACGACAAACAGAGGGGTCACATCCTGCTGTTCGTCGGCCCGCCGGGCGTGGGCAAGACCTCGATCGCGAAGTCCATCGCCCGCGCCATGGGGCGGCCCTACGTCCGCATCTCGCTCGGTGGCGCCCGGGACGAGGCCGACATCCGCGGGCACCGGCGTACCTATGTGGGCGCCATGCCCGGCCGCATCATTCAGGGGATGAAGCAGGCCGCGGCCAAGAACCCGGTCTTCCTGCTCGACGAGGTGGACAAGCTCGGCGTGTCGTTCCAGGGCGATCCAGCGGCGGCGCTGCTCGAGGTGCTCGACCCGGCGCAGAACGACTCGTTCACGGACCACTACCTCGGGGTGCCGTTCGACCTGTCGGAGGTGCTGTTCATCGCCACGGCGAACTTCCCGCAGTCCATCCCCGGCCCACTCGTGGACAGGATGGATCTGGTGAGCTTCGCCGGCTACACCGAGCGCGAAAAGCTCGAGATCGCAAAGCGCTACCTGGTTCCGCGGCAGCTGCGACAGAATGGCTTGACGGCCGAGCAGCTCGAGGTCACGGACGAGGCGTTGAGCGAGATGATCGCGAGCTACACCCGCGAGGCGGGCGTGCGTCAACTGGAGCGCGAGATCGGAAAACTCGCCCGAAAAGTCGCGCACAGGATCGCGGCGGGTGAGGCCGAGCGCGTCAGCGTCACCGCTCTGGGCGTGCACGATCTGATCGGCCGGCCCAAAGTACATCCGGAGCACAAGGCGGGCGAGGACCAGGTCGGCGTCGCGACCGGGATGTACTACACGCCCGTGGGCGGCGACATCATGTTCGTCGAGGCGAGCGTCATGCAGGGCAAGGGTGAGCTCATGCTCACCGGTCAGCTGGGAGACGTTATGAAGGAGTCGGCACGCGCCGCCCTGACCTACGCCAAGTCGCACGCCGACCGGCTCGGCATCGACGAGGAGGCTTTGAAGGACGTGGACATTCACGTTCACGTCCCGGCGGGCGCGATCCCCAAGGACGGTCCGTCGGCGGGCGTGACCATGGCGACCGCCCTGGTATCAGCGCTGTCCAAACGACCTGCGCGCCACGACATCGCCATGACCGGCGAGATCACGCTGCGAGGACGTGTGCTCCCGATCGGCGGCGTGAAAGAGAAGATCCTGGGCGCCGTTCGGGCAGGGATCAAGACGATCATCCTGCCCAAGGAGAACGAGCCCGACCTGCACGACTTGCCCGACGAGGTCCGCAAGTCTCTGCAGGTCCACCTGGTGGAGGACCTGGGTGAGGTGCTGAGCCTGGCGCTCCGCGGTGCCCGTTTCGAGGCGGGCCACCTGGTGTTCGAGGGTCCGGCGCCGGTGGAACCAAGTCTCGTAGCCAAGAAGAACTGAACCGGTCCGACCCACACCCCCGGGGGCACCGCCCCCGGGGTTTTTCGTGCCCGCCCGGAAACGACCTCAACCCTTTCGACGTATCACCTGTCTAAGACTCCAACCACCCCCGGGGCGTGCCATGCCGCCGGCCGTATTGCTTGCCCTCGTCGTTCAGACCCACACGCCCGCTACCGGGGGCTCCGTTCGCCCGGCGACGGCTACGACGGCCACGGCCGTGCGCACGGCCCACGCGCCCCTGATCGACGGCCGGGACGACGACGACGTCTGGCGCACGGCGCCGGCGATCACTCAGTTCCGCGAGTTCCAGCCGAAGGAGGATGGGGATCCGCGCTTCTCGACCGAAGCCAAAGTTGCCTACGACGACCGTAACATCTACGTCTTCATTCGGGCATTCGACCCGCATCCCGACTCGATTCTCAAGCTCCTCGCGCGGCGTGACGTCCGCGCTGCCACCGATCAGCTGAAGATCATGATTGACTCCTATCACGATCGACGCTCCGGCTACGAGTTCGCCGTGAATCCGGCCGGCGTGAAGCGCGACTACGCGATCTACAACGATCAACAAGAGGACGACGCCTGGGACGCCGTGTGGGAGGTCGCCACGACGGTAGACTCCCTCGGATGGACGGCCGAGTTCCGGGTCCCGTTGTCTCAGCTGCGGTACGTGCCTCGGGGTACGAACACGTTCGGGTTTGGGGTTTGGCGCGATATCCAGCGGTATTCCGAGCGCGTCAGCTGGCCGGTGTACCGCAATTCCCAGGCTGGAATCTCGTCACAGCTTGGGGAGCTGACCGGCCTCGTTGGCCTACCTTCGCCGCGCCGGCCCGAGGTCGCGCCATATGTCGTGACGAAGAACGTTTCGGTGCCCACCGGCACGAGCTTTGACCGATCACAGAAACTCACCGCGGGCGCGGACCTGAAGTACGGTCTCACGCCCAACTTGACGCTCGACGGCACGGTGAACCCCGACTTCGGGCAGGTAGAAGCGGATCCGGCGGTGCTCAACCTCACCGTCTTCGAGTCGTTCTTTCAGGAACGGCGGCCGTTCTTCGTCCAGGGCGCGGGGATCTTCCGGTTCGACGTCAATTGCAGCCAGGTGAACTGTAACAGCGAAGGCCTGTTCTACTC
>Ga0070707_100001627_pt1 | contig 21788 bp, 11 predicted proteins | sample KBSK5502metaG_FD_65468 | JGI IMG/M metagenome (GOLD analysis project Ga0070707, IMG submission 65468) | Corn, switchgrass and miscanthus rhizosphere microbial communities from Kellogg Biological Station, Michigan, USA - KBS K5-50-2 metaG | ecosystem: Host-associated > Plants > Roots >...
GTTGTCGTCAAGGGACTTCGCGATACGCACAAGAGCTGGTGGGAATGCGACACGGGCATTGCGTTCCTTGTCTCGGGATTGCCTGACTGGCGCACTCGCCGCATGACGCAGATCTTCGATCTGAGCGATCCATCCGAGCCTTCGCTCATTCGGAATTTCGGTCTGCCGGGACAACAGCCGGGCTCAACCGGACCCGTACCAACGGAACTGCACGGAGCGATGTCGACGGGGCCGAAAGGGAATCGCGTGTATTTCGGTTATGGGACAGGCGCAAGCGGGATCGTGCAGATCATGGATCGCGAAAAGCTTTTGAAGGGAGCGAAGGATCCGACCGAGGCCAACCTCACTTACGGACAGATCGCCAGACTGGACCTGCCTCCGGACATGGGAGCGCACACGACTTTCCCGCTGCTCGGCATGCAGCTTGGAGAATTCGGGAGACAAAAAATGCGCCCGGGTACGGCTGAGGCGGCGGGTATCGATCACGATCATGGGGATGCCGCCCCGGCTCGAACTCAATCCGGCCGGGACTTCATCGCTGCCATCGGTGAGACGACTGCGAATGAATGCCTGGAGAACCGGCAGATCGTTCGCATGATCGACATCACGACCGAAAAGAGTCCTGTGGGCGTCTCATCATGGACTGTGCCGGAATCCAGCGGAAATTTCTGCAACCGTGGCGGACGATTCGGCACACACTCCTCGAACGAAAACTTCACACCGATTTATTACAACCGCGTTCTGTTCATCGCTCACTTCAACGCGGGCGTGCGCGCTCTCGATGTGCGCGATCCTCTGCAGCCGAAGGAAATCGGTTACTACATTCCCGCGATCACGGACAAGACTGATAAGCGTTGCGTGGGCACGGGCGCGGATCAGAAGTGCAAGATTGCCATTCAGACCAACAACGTTGAAGTGGATGATCGCGGTTACATCTATATCGTGGATCGCGCAAACACTGGGATGCACATTTTAGAACTCACCGGCGCTGCGCGGCGCGTAGCAAACCTGCGGTAGCGTTTTCACCACAAAGACACAAAGACACGAAGCTTTGTGTCTTTGTGCCTTTGTGGTTACTACATCAGAACAGGTATTTGAGCGCGAACTGCATGATGCGCGGGTCGTCGGAGACTCTCAATTGTCCGAAGGTCGCGCTCGTCAATTCATTGCTGGTTCCGGTTGCAGGGAAGAGCGGCCGGAAGCTGTTGGTGACGTTATAGACCTCCCATCGAAACTCGAAGCGCTGACTTTCCTTCACTCGGAACGTCCGCACGAGTGCCATGTTGAAATCGAAGTGACCCGGGCCCGCAACCTGCCGTGTACCGGAATTGCCGATCGTTCCCAGAGCCGGATTGGCGAACGCCGCCCGGTTGAGCCAGAAAGTATTCGGACGGCCGGAGTGATCGCCGATCTTGTCTCCGCCAACATAGTCCGCGAGCTGATTGCCGGCATTCGTTCCATTCCGAGCGAAATCGTTACCTCCGGTTGCCGTCACGTTAACAAATTCGCCAGTGCGATAGCTGTAGATCGTGGACAGGCGCCATCCGGACGCGATGTGCCGCAGCAGGGGCTTTTCGAAATTCGGCATTTCGAGGACGGGCGTGAAGTTGAGAAGCTGGCGGCGATCGCTCAAGCAATTACCGCGGCCTCCGTCACGATTACCGAGGTACGGATTCGGAATCGCTGGATTCGCTCCAGTATCACCCGCTTCGTTGCTCTGGAAGGGAGCGAGACAGTGACCCCAGGTGTAATTTCCACCAAGAGTCACGCCTTTGCCGGCGCGCTTTCGCACTTCGAGCAGCAGTCCGTTGTAGCTGGACTTGCCGCCACTCTGGATCTGCACGAGATTGGCGACGTACTGGCCGGTGTTCTGAAAATCCGCGAGCGAAAGCGCGCGCCTGTTGTTCGTGTTTGCTGTCGTAGAACAGGCACTGCCCGGTCCAGTGCTCGGTCTGAATGTGTAACCCTGGGCCGAACAGTTGCCGAGGGCGTCAGCAGTGCCGGGGAAATAGATCGCGGGGTTCAGTTGTTCGGAACCCAACATGTGGATGATGTGAGACCCGATGTAGCTGGCGGACACGAGCCAGTCTGCTCCAAGTTGCCGCTGGATCGAGAGGTTCCAGTTCTGAGCCTGCGCAGGCTTGATGTCGTTCATCGCGGTGTAATTGCCGAATGCGACGAATGACGTGTTCGGACCGAACTGGATGGGGAACGGATTCACGCCGTTAAAGCCCGCTCCGGGCGTGTTCCACGGATCGCCAAACACCGGTTGAGGAATCGCTGTACTTGATCCCCAGGGTGGAACGATCGACGTCCACAAGTGATATTGCGCGTTGGGATAGTCGTATCCGATACCGGCCGAAGCGCGAACCGACGTCTTGCCATCTCCGCGAACATCCCACGCGAACCCGAACCGCGGCGCGAACTCCGCCCAGTTGCGATCTCGTCCACGCTTGCCCGGGAATCCGGGATCGCCGGGGAAAGAGAAGCCCAGCGGCGCCTTGGTGAACGCGGTGCTGCGCGTGCCCGCCGCGCGAGCCTGTTCACTGTATCGTGTGACATATCCGAGCGTGAGGGTTTCGGCGAGATCTGGCTCCCACCGCAGACCATAACTCAATGTCCAACGTGGACTCACTTTCCAGCTGTCGGTGAAATAGGCGGCCATATACCACTTGCGCATGTAGTCGACATTCGGCCCCGACTGCGAAAAGTTGCTCGGCTTGCCAAGCATGAAATCTGCCAGCGATAGTCCGGTGTTATTGCCGCTAAAGGTGAACGAACCCGGAGACGTCACGTGAGCATTCGAGTTGGAATCGATCCACATCAACGACCCGCCGATGCCCAACTGGTGAGCGCCTCGCGTCAGGCTCGCGTCGGAATTGAGACCACTCGAGAACGTTCTGTAAGTCGCATTGCTGGCTGTACCGCCGCCGAGCAGGAAACCGGGATTGTTCACATTGAGGATCAAATACTTCGGGAGAAAGCTGTAGTAGTTCTTCACGCCGGCGTCGCCCCAGTTGAAGAAGTCCGCACCGAGACGATGAATGTCGGTGTAATTCGCAACCAGGCGGGTCGACACAACCGTTTGCGGACTGACCAGCCAGGTGTCGCCGACGGCATATGAACTGGCCTTGTTGTCGCGCCCGCGGTCAAACGTCGTCAGGATATTGTCCGGTGCCAATGTGTAGGGCACTGCCTGAAATTCATTCGTGAATAACACGCGTCCCATGAGGGAATGCGCGGCATTCAGTTGGTAATCGCCTTTCCCAACGTACTGCTTCGTGCTGGTGTTTGCGGGATCACCAAATGTGATGAGGCCGCAGGGGTCATTTGTCGTTGGAAGCTTTTTGATGATGTTCAAGGCTACGGGGTCGAATCTGGATGGATCGATCTGGTTCGTTGGCGAAAATCCCTGGGATGCCGCAAGGGTGATCGGACGTCCATTGTTGCACGCCGGTGAAGCGATCGCGCTGAAATCGCCTCGCAGCATGGCCGGCGTGGGAATGAAATTCTGAATGTTCGCTGGATCCTGATGATTGATCGTGCCCTGATATCCGCCGAAGAAGAACAGTTTGTTCTTCAGGATAGGCCCGCCTACCGTTCCGCCAAACTGATTCCGCTTGAGTGTGCTGTGCACTTTCTTGCCCGTGTTGGGATCGACCTTGGCGAAGTAGGTCGTGGCATTCAGCAGATCGTTCCGCACGAACTCGAATAGATCTCCGTGAAACTCATTCGTTCCGGACTTCGTCACGGAGTTCACCTGTGCGCCCGAGTGCTGACCTTGAGATGCCGACAGCGCGCTGGTTTCCACTTTGAATTCCTGTAGCGCGTCGGGGAACGGCAGCGGGTAGCTCAGGTGGTCATACGGATTCGTGAACTGTGCACCGTCGAGGGAATAATTGACACCGCTCGGTAAGCCGCCCGCGACGGCGATTGCTGCTTGGCCTTGCATGGCTCTCGGCGATGAGGTGTACTCCGGAAGCGCAACGGCTCCACCGCCTAGCGTGATCAGATCGGTGACGTTGCGTCCGTTCAGCGGCAGCTCAAGAATTCGCTGTTGCTCCATGACCTGGCCCACGCCGACGCTGCGAGTTTCCACCAGCGCCGCGTTGGCCTGGACCTCGATCTGTTCGGTGCGTTGACCGACCTGGAGGGTGACATTGATAACGGGATTGCTGTTCACCTGTAAAACGATTCCGGTTTGAACAAATGTCCGGAATCCAGGAAGCGATGCTTCGAACTTGTAGGCACCGGTCACGAGATTCGGTAAGACATAAGCGCCGGTCTCGTTGCTGACGGTCATTCGAGCAATCCCCGTCTCGATATGTGTCGCAGTAACTTCCGCACCAGGCAGTACGGCACCACTTGCATCCTTGACTGTGCCCGTGATCTGCGCGGTGGATTGCGCCCAAACGGTCGAGCTGACGAGGACGACCACGACCAGGGCAAGAACAAGCGATCTAAAGACGTCCTTCATTTGATTTCCTCCCATTCCCTAACTTCATGATTTAGCTGCGCGAAACCTACTATCTTTCCAAGTACAAAGTCAAACGAGAGAGTATACTGGCCGCCGTTTCAGGGATTCCAGTGAAGACACCACTTCGCCGCAAGATTCTGCTGTACTCGAGTTCGGTTCTCATCGTCCTGATCGTGACGATGCTTGTGTTTGTGAGCTATCAGGCCGATCGGTTCGTCGGCGACCGAATCCGGAGTGAACTGCTGCAGAGCCGCGATCGCGTCAAGGCTGCAGAAGAAGAGCGACTGCGGAGTCTCAAATTGACGGCGTCCCTGGTCGCGTCGCTGCCGAGTTTCTTCGCAGTGCTGGAAACGAAGGACGCTGCGACCGTTCGCGACTTTCTTACCGATTACAAACAACGCACCGGAACGGACCTTCTCATTGCCCTGAACGAGACCGGTGTCGTCGTTTCGCGGACGGACAGCCCGGAACCGCTACCGATTTCCGCCGATCTCGAAACAAGAATTCTCAGGACCGCGTCAGGAACCTATCACATCGCCATAGTCCCGGCAGATACCACCGGGAAAGTTCTGGGCTATGTTCTGGCCGGAGCATTGATCGATGACAAATTCACTCGTAGTCTTCAGGGCAGCGGCGAAGAAAACATCGTCATCGTTGCGGACACGGTGCTGGGCTCAACGCTTCCACATGCGGGCCTGCCATGGCAAACGCAGCAGGATTGGGAAAAGAATGTGTCGCGCGACTCGGATCCGCGCGTTGTCGTCGCCGGCGGCGAGAATTACGAAGCCGTCGGTACGATGCTCGGCGACGGCGAAGGCTTGCGGCCATTCGCGGCGATCATGCAATCGCACGATAAAGCCATGCAGCCGTACCGCGGGATCCAGTTCGGTCTGTTGATACTCGGAATCATTGCAGCCGTTGCAGGCGTAGGTTTGAGCGCGGTCCTTGCAGGCAACATCACAGCACCCATTGCGAAGCTTGTTGACGGAACGCAACAAGTCGCTGCGGGAAATTTCGAATATCACCTCGACATCCAGACCAACGACGAAATCGGCGAGCTCGCGGGCTCATTCAATAGCATGATTCAAGGACTCCGCGAACGCGCGGACATGCAGAAATTTGTCTCGCTATCGACCGTGGAGGCCATCCATTCGAAAACGTCGGCCGGCGAAAAGGTTGTGCTGACGATCTTCTTTTCCGATATGCGCGGGTTTACCGCAATGACGGAAAACAAGGAGCCGGAAGAAACCGTCAAGCTGCTCAACGCATGCCTCAGTCTGCAGGCCGAGAAGGTGAAGAAGTTTCACGGCGACATTGATAAATATGTCGGCGATTGCGTTGTGGCGCTTTTCCAGGGCGAAGACATGGAACTGAACGCCATTCGATGCGCTGTTGAAACGCATCGAGCGCTCGCGGAAGCCAATGCGCCACTGCGTGTCGGCATAGGCATCGTCACCGGCGAAGTCATTCTCGGAAGCATTGGTAGTGAGGACCGGCGGGACCATACCGTCATCGGCTCGAATGTGAATTTGTGCTCCCGGCTCTGCTCTCAAGCCGCTGGCGGAGAAACGCTTCTCGCCGAGAGGACATATCAGCGCGTCAAAGATCTCGTCGCGGCACAGAAGATCGCGCCACTGCAGGTCAAGGGTTTCACGGAGCCGATCCCGGTTTACAAGATGGGATAGGAATAGCCACAAAAAGGCACAAAAGGGATTAATTCTTGTGCCTTTTGTGCCTTTTTGTGGCTATTCCTTCTTAGTTTCGCTTCGGGTAATCCTGCCCGAATTTGTTCTTGTGTTGCGTCTCCACGAAATGCGATTCGTCCAACGTTAATTCCGCTGCGATAACTGCGCTGGCGCCAACCGTCACCTCCGCACTCGAAGTGTCCGCGCGTTCCGACCACGCTGTAATCCGATAGCGGCCGGACGGCAACTCAAGACGATAATTTCCAGCGCTGTCGGCCTCACTAATAAACGAAGTTGGAACGACCAGGATGAAGGCGCTCATCTGCGGATGAATATTGCAGAAGACGTGATACGTCGAGGGTGCTGTAAACATCTTCGTCTTCGATGCACCGTCGCGGTATAGACCAAGGTCGAAGGGACCGGGCCGTGACAATGAGAAAACGTTGTGAAAAATGGGATCTTCATTGGGAAACACAACGGACGAACCGATGGGTACCGCCAGGACGTGCGGCACGAACGTCTTGTTCTTTTGTGTCATCGAGAATTGCCCGGCCTGTATACGTCCTGCGTCAAGAGCTTCCGCGTACACAATGGCGGGAGTTGTGAAACCGGCGGCCCGGCCAACGAACCGGACGTGGCCGGTTACCGGCGCAGCGTCGAGCGTGGCGGTCAAAAGAAGTGCAACAACGATTCTCATCGATCAGAAACTATAAGCAAATGTCATGTTGAAATGATTGTTTCTTCGCAGACCATCGGCAAGCGATTTGGTCGAGAGTCGCTGATACTCGAATGCTGCGCGAAACTCCGGTGTGAACGCGTATATCGCATTCGTGAAGAACGTGGCATTTCTCGAGAGCGTGGCTGGAAACCTGACCAATTCATACAGACGATCCGTCCCGTATCCCGTATTGAGACTCAGTCGTGACGTGGCGGCGAGGCGTCCCTCGATGAAACCGCCATGGGATTTAGCCAACTGCGCGAGCGAGCCTCCGAACTGGTCAATATTTCTTCCAACGAAATATTCCCCGCCGAACCCGACTCGTCCCGCATTGGCGTCGAAATCCACGGCGGTGGCCCAACTCGGAGTGACGCCGGCCGCATACTGCTCGCGTCCATAATGTCCCGAGAAACCGAACTCCCACTGTGGTTGTTCGTATGGACCGGCCGGCGTCGCACGCCACGAGAGACGGCTTTGTATAGCCGGCATGCGCGAACGTTCTCCTGCCAGATTCGGCGGAACAAACTGATACGGACCACCGAAGTCACCGGCAATCGGCGCCATGATTCCACCCACCGCGCGAATTTGTCCAAAGTCTCCGGACGCGACCGTGCGTTCGGCGCGAAGTTGCGGTGCGCGTAAATACAAATTTCCAGAACGGTACAGCGTCGGAAAGGCAGAACCCATGAGCGAGGTGGGATTTTTTGGCGCGAGCACCATCTGATCCTGGCCGATTTCAAACGCGGTTTTTTCGCCGTCGAGCCGGACATATCCGTAAAGCAGCCGCGGAAGACCCATGACCTGGCCGGTTTGGAAATTCGGAATGCCGCCAAAGAAATCCAGTGCGACGGTTCCGTTGAGCTTCATGCCGGCGATATCCGGTCCTTCGAGATTCGCGCCAATGCGGGTTTGCCGCAACGAAGAGCTGAACGAACCGGAACGAGTGCCTGGAATATTCGGTCCGGCGATATTCGGAATATCGAGCCAGTTGGGTTCGCCGGAATTCCAGAAAGTATTTGATACGATCGTACCGAAAACTTTCATCGGGAACTTTGTGCTTGTCTCGACTTTCGTCTGCGCCTGCTCCTGGATTTGCGCCTGAAGAACCGGGACTTCTTCAGCAACATCGGCACGAGTTTGCAACTGTCGCTTCAGTTCCTCGACTTCCTGCCGAAGCCGTTGCATTTCGGCGCGCATTTCGCGCAGTTGATCGTCGACACTCTGGGCAAGGGCCGGCTGGGCCAGTTGACACAACACGAGTATGAGAAACACCGTTCGATACATTTGAGACTCCAGTTATCGCGCGGCGCGTTTCCACCGCGCCTGCCATTTGCTTCGGAGGGCGGTTCGATCGACTTCTTGTCCTCGCAGAAAAACTTTGTCGATCTTGCGTGAATTCGCGATGTTGTCGAGAGGGTTCGCGTCGAGAACGATGAAATCGGCGTCCTTGCCTGACGCAATCATCCCTGTGTTGAAGTGCCCGGCTTCGGCCGAATCGTGTGTTGCGGCGACGATGGCTTCCATCGGCGTCAATCCCATCCACACCCAGTTCTCGAATTCAAGCTGTCCCATCCAGCCGATAAAGAAGCGCGTCTGGCCGGTGTCGCTTCCGAGCGTGATCTTCATGCCGGCGTCCCGCAGCCTCAACGCATTGTTGGTCCCCATTGCTTTGAGATTCCGGCGCGCTCGATCGACAGACTCGGGCGTGAGTTTGGCGAGATATTCGCCCCAGTGTTCCTGGATTTGATCCGGAGGCACAGTCTCGCGCAGCAGCGGATCGTCCCATGTTTCGCGGCTCGAAGCGGTCCAGCCTGCGCCGGGATTGAACCAGAGGTTTGGGCGATCTTTCTTCGCGATGCGGTCCTTGATGATGGCGAGCAATTCGTCGTCGGGAACTTCGCCCATGCGAACCGGCAGATGAAGCCATCCTTCGACTCCCGCCCGCATCAGCCGTTTTGCGTCGGCCAAAGTGACGTTGTGCGCCGCGACCGGCACATTATATTTGTGCGCTTCATCGATGACGGCGAGGTAAAGCTCCGGAGTGAGTTTCTTCACGCGGCCGCCTCTGTCATCCACCCAGATCTTGATGAACTCGGGTTTGATCTGGACGCTGTCTTGAACCGCCGCGCGCGCTTCTTCAACCGTGGTGACCGGATACGGCACGTCGGTTCGTGAAGGATGGCCGTTCGCTCCCGAACCTGGCCACGCGATTCCCGCACCGGCCGTTCGAAACAGCGCTGCTCCCGGAGTGATTTCATCACGCACCCGCAGCGGCACATCACCCCAGTGGGTTCGACCGCCGTGCAGGTCCGATCGATCGACCAGATCGCCGATGCCGATCGTCGCGCTGAACCCGTAATACGCGAGCCGCTGAAGATGATCGATGAGGTTCTGGCGCGTGAAGTATTCCTTCGCCATCGTGCCGTCCCAATCGTGCTGGTAACCAAAGTGACCGTGGAGATCGACCTTTGCCGGCATCACCGTCTTGCCGGTCAGATTCACATGCTGCGCATTTGCGGGAACCTGCACTTCCCCGCGACGCCCTACGCGTGTGAACTGGCTGCCGTCGACAATGAAAGCCGAATTCTCGATGGCAGCGCCATCACCTGTGATGAGCCGCGCGCCTTCATACATGGTCACGCGGGCTGTGCCGCGCTGAGCAAGCGAGACAGAAACAATGATCAAGAAAAGCAGCGTCACGCTTCTGAATGTGCGCATAAGCCTCCCCCGGAAAAGATGTCAAATGTTGGGATGTCCAGTGAGCATTGTCAAATTGAGTTCTGATGTCCTTGGGTTGTTTGACAACGAAATTTGACAATGCTCATTGGACATCCCAACATTTGACATCCAAAGATGGGAGGACCAGCTCTTATGAAAGAGATCTCACGACGGCAGATGTTGCTTTCGCTGCCCGCTCTGGCGATGGCGCCACGCCTGTTTGCGCAGGCGAACGGGGCGCCGATACGCGTGCGGGGGATCAATCATGTGACGCTCCAGGTTTCCGACTTGAAGCGTTCCGTTGATTTCTATCAGGGTTTGTTCGGAATGCCGGTGATCAGCCGTCAGGGAACCACGACGGTGAACCTTCGAATCGGAAATGGGCCGCAGTTTCTCGGATTGAACGGCGGAGGCGGGAGCAGACCGAACATCAATCACATTTGTCTGGCGACCGAAAATTTCAACGTTGAACGGTTGAAAACGATTCTCACCGACCACGGCATCACGGACGTGCGCGTACGCATGCGCGGACTGGAAGCCGGCGGGGCGAAGGACGGCACTGCGGAATTTTCTTTCCATGATCCGGGCGGCATCCTCATTCAACTGCAGGATCCGCGATATTGCGGAGGCGCGGGAGCGCTCGGTGATGTCTGTCCTGCGCCAGAGCCGTCGCCAAAGAAGGGTTTAATGGCTCTTCGCAATTGGAGTCACACGACGAACTTTGTTTCGGATGGTGCTGCAAACAGCAAGTTTTACCAGGATGTGTTTGGTTTGAGGCCGCAGGCCTATCAAGGTCCCGGCGCTCCGGTGATGGGCCTGGGCGACGGCATTCAATTCATGATGGTCGCCGGCGGAGGAGCAAGAGCCGGCGCGGCGCCGCGGCCCGCAGCCATCAACCACATCTGCATGAGCATGGACAATTTCAATCCGGATAACGTTATCAGGATGCTCGAAAGCTACGGCATCAAGCCTCGTGGCGATGCGCAGGGCACGCCTCCGCCTTTGGTGCACTACATCAGTCTTCGGATGGAAAATCGTGGCGGCGCGAAGGAAGGAACACCCGAACTGTACTTCACGGATCCCGACGGTTTGCTCATTCAACTTCAAGACACGAAGTACTGCGGCGGTGCAGGCTACTTGGGTGACATCTGCAAGGTGTAAGAAATTAGCCACAAAAAGGCACAAGAATCACAAATATCATTTTGTGTTTCTTGTGCCTCTTTGTGGCTATTTCTCACTGGTTGTTGGAGGTGCGCTCCGCAATGGGCCGCGATGCCGTGTAGGCCACGATGGCGATCATGTCCTCCGGCGTAAGCTTGGCAACGACAGGCTTCATTAAGTCAGTCCACTCGCCTTTGCGCACGCCCTGCTGCATGTCGTAAAGCTGGCGAACGAGATAGCTCGGCGACCTTCCCGCGATTCCGGGAACCGGGCCAGACCCCTGCAGGTTCGCGCCGTGACAAATGGCGCACTGGGTGGTTTTGCCCGCGCCATTGTTAACCAGCGCCTCGCCCTTCTTGATGCTGCCCGGCGGAACGTAGGCAATGAAACCGGAGTGCGAATTGCGCAGCATTTCGGTGTCTTCGGTTTTCTCGGGCGCTTCAATGATGCGCTGTCCGATCGGTTCTTTCCCGGCTCCTTCTTCAACCAGGAACATGCCTCCGGCGATGCGTGTCTTCGGGACCATGTCTGCCTCGACGACCTTGATCCATGGCGACCACTTGATCGCTCCGAAGTACTGCGCGGCCTGCTTGATTTCGTCATCGGTCATGTTTTTCGCGAACGAGATCATCCGATTCGTGTTGGCCTTTCGTGCATCCGAGCTCTTTCTCTTGTCGTTCTTGAAGTCCATCATGGTTTGCACGAAGTACGAATACGGCAGACCCGACACGCCGGCGTTCTCCGGACGGCCCTTTCCGTTCGGATAGTGGCAGAGACTGCAGGCGGCCACCATTTGATCGCGTTTGCCGTGAGCCACGATATCGGGCATCACCCCGTGATCGCCCGGGAACCAATCCGCCGGACCATATTGATCGCGGACCTGTGCAAGCGTGAACGACCCTGTGCTTCCCGGCAATTTGTGCTGGGTGTTGTCTGGAGCCGGTTGCGCTGCTGGCGCCGCAGGCGCTGCGGGCGCGGCATTGGCTGGACCCGGCGGCGTGGCGAAGCCATACGCCCATGGCGGCGGCACTGCCCCGGACCCGGACTGTTGAGCGGCAACAACTCCGGCCGCAATAACGAACGCTAAAGCAATCGTCAATACGCCGACGAATTTCCTCATACACTCTCCTTCGGGTTTTTATTTAGGTCTTATGATGTCAAATATTGGGCTGTCCGGTCCGCAATGTCAAATTCAGTTGTGAGACACCAGAGGACCAAAAGACCAATTTGACAATGCTCATTGGACATCCCAACATCTCACATTTGTACGTGACCGCAAGATCTGGCCTGTGCCGTCTTAGCCGCGAGCGCGTAAGTTTCTGGACATCAAACTCCCCTCCTCAGCCGAGGAGGGGTGGCTGCGCGGTAAAGAAAAAGTTGCGAAGCCACCTTAGCCCGCGCAGACGGGCGCTTCGCGCCCAGCCGCCGCTTCAGCACGCCCCGTTCCCAAAATGTGCGATGTTGGGATGTCCAATGAGCATTGTCAAATTCAACTCCCCGCGCACTCATCTTGATATTTCAGATCCTCCCATGTATTAATTGTTGGGTTTACGGAGTACATAGTGAAAAGGCTTCTGTTTTTCTCGGGACTTATTGTTTGTACGGGGCTTGTTCTTGGGCAGAATTCCGCGCCGGCACCGAAGGCGCTGATCGATCAGTACTGCGTTACCTGCCACAACCAAAGAACAAAAACAGCCGGTCTCATGCTCGACAAAATGGATCCGGCTCATGTCGCCCAGGATGCCGAGGCGTGGGAAAAAGTCGTGCGGAAGCTTCGAGCCGGCATGATGCCGCCGCAGGGCATGCCGCGGCCAAACGCCGCGACGTATGAAGCACTGACCGTTGCTCTGGAAAACGAACTGGATCGCGCGGCCGCGCTGAAACCGAAACTCGTCAAGCCCGGGGTGCATCGACTGAACCGCACGGAATACGCGAATGCGATCCACGAACTTCTCGGCCTCGAGATCGACGCATCGGTCTACCTTCCCGCGGACGACTCCAGCTATGGCTTCGACAACGTTGAAAGCGGTTTGCAGGTTTCGCCGGCGCTCGTCGAGGGATATGTTTCTGCGGCTGCGAAGTTGAGCCGGTTGGCGCTCGGCCACGAGACGGCTCCCAGCCGAAAAATTTATTACGCGCGTGAAGATTACTCGCAGGAAGACCAGGTCGAGGGCCTTCCTTTCGGCACGCGAGGCGGAATGCTCGTTCGTCACTACTTTCCGGCCGACGGCGAGTACCTGATCTCGTGGGTGCCGATCAGAAACACCGTCGGCACGTTGTATGGCGGCGATTCGGAGAACGAGCAGATCGAACTCAGCATCGACGGCTCGAGAGTGAAGCTATACCGGATCGGCACGGACATACCGCTTACGAAGAATGTCCAGGCGGACAAGAACGAAGTTCGTGTCCCCGTGACAGCGGGCAACCGGACTGTCGGGCTGGCCTTCATCGCAAACACTTATATCCCACAGGTGTTCCTGAATCATTCGTACCGGCGCAGCATTCTGGACGACAATCCGATCGAAGGCATCATGCAGTCGCCGCAGGTGAGCCAGATCGCGATTCAAGGTCCAATCAATGGTGTGGCCGCAAAGGACACGCCCAGCCGCCGCAAGATCCTGACGTGTACGCCTTCGGCGCGAACCGAAAGTGAAGAGACGAAATGCGCGCGCACCATTCTCAGCACTATGGCGCGCAAGGCGTATCGCCGGCCGCCGGCGGAGTCGGATGTCACGACGTTGATGAGCTTCTACCACGTAGGCCGCGAGACCGGTGATTTTGAATCCGGCATCGAGAAGGGGCTCCAGTTCGTCCTCGCCCATCCCGAATTTATTTTCCGTACGGAAACCGCCCCGGCCAATGTGAAACCGGGCGACGCGTATCGGATCAGCGATCTCGAGCTGGCATCCCGTCTGTCATTCTTTCTGTGGAGCAATGTTCCTGACGATGAACTTGTCAACGCTGCATCGCAAGGAAAGTTGAAAGATCCGAAGGTGCTCGAGCAGCAGGTGCGGCGCATGCTTGCCGATCCGCGCTCGCACGAGCTCGTGAAAAATTTCGCCGGACAATGGCTTGGCCTGCGGACGCTGCAGAATCAAACGCCCGAAGGAACGTTTTATCCGGACTTCGACGATAACCTTCGCCAGGCGATGCGAACCGAAACCGAAATGTTCTTCGAGAGCATTCTGCGTGAAAACCGCGGCGTGCTCGAGCTTCTCACGGCGGACTATACATTCGTGAACGAACGCCTGGCCGTTCATTATGGAATTCCGAATGTTTATGGAACTCAATTCCGGCGCGTCAAACTCGACGGGGAATTCGATGTGCGGCGCGGATTGTTGGGCAAAGGCAGCGTTCAACTGGTCACCGCAAACTCCGATCGGACGTCTCCGGTTCTGCGCGGCAAGTGGGTTCTCGAGAATCTGTTGGGCACGCATCCTCCCGATCCGCCGCCCAACGTTCCGCCTCTGAAACCGAATCCAACTGCGGGGCCGCAGACGATGCGGCAGCGCATGGAAGAGCACCGCGCGAATCCCGCGTGCGCGAGTTGCCACAAAATGATGGACCCGATCGGGTTCGCTCTCGAGAATTTTGACGGCATCGGAAAGTGGCGCTTGAAAGAAGCCGGCCAGAAACTGGATGCTTCCGGACAGCTTGTCGACGGCAGCAGGATCGATGGCGTCGTCAGTCTCCGGCAGGGACTCCTGCGTTACTCTCCGCAAGTGGTTCGGACGGTGACAGAAAAGATGCTTACCTATGCGCTGGGCCGCGGAGTAGAGTATGACGACATGCCGGTGGTGCGATCCATCGTGCGCGAATCGGCAAAGAACGATTACAGCCTCTCGACGATCGTGCTCGAAATCGTCAAGAGTTCTCCGTTTCAGATGAATCGGAAAATGTAGGCGCCGGCTTTGGAAGGTGTGAATGAATTACAGGCAGGCCACATTCCCCTCCTTGAAAAGGAGGGGTGGCCGCGCCACCAAAAAATGGTCCCGTTCCGAAAAGGCGCGGACGGGGTGGTCAGTTCGGCAAAATCTCCAGGCCTAAACATTTCGCCGAACTGACCACCCCGTCTGCGGCGCTTCGGTGGCTTCGCAACTTTTTATTAATGCCGCAGCCACCCCTCCTTTGCAAGGAGGGGAATGAGCCCGGCAGGAGATCATAGATAATGTTCATCGCGAAGAAGCACATTCCTCGTCGAACGTTCTTGCGCGGCGCCGGCGTTACGTTGGCACTGCCGCTGCTGGAGTCGATGTTTCCCGCAATGGTTCCTTCAGCGAAGGCAGAAGCCACCGGGAAGATTCCGCGGTTCGTCGGGATCTTCAATCCTCATGGTTGGGAGCCCGGTCACTGGGCAATGAAACCGGGACACCTCAACGAGCTGCCATTCATACTGAAACCACTCGAACCCTGGAAAGATTCGATCACGGTCATCAGCGGCCTGGATGCGACCTCCTCCATGCCGGCTCCTGGCGAGACGGGTGGGGATCACTCGCGCAGCGCGGCGGTGTTCAGCGGCGTGATGCCGAAGAAAACTGTCAGCGCCGACATTCATCTGGGTCCGACGATCGATCAGATCATTGCGCAGAAATACGGCCAGTCCAATGTTCTGCCGTCGCTGCAGGTGAAATGCGAAGACCAGAGTTCGCTTGCCACATGTCCGTGGGGCTACAGCTGTGCGTACGTGAATTCGGTTTCGTGGTCGAACGCGACGCGACCACTTCCTTTTGAAGCGAACCCGCAGGTTGTATTTGAACGGCTGTTCGGCGATGGAGGCAACGCCCAGGAACGTGCCGCGCGCAAGCAGGCGAAGGCCAGTCTTCTCGATGCCGTGACATTGGAAGTGGCGCGCCTCAATAAAACGCTTCCCACGACGGATCGTTCGCGCCTCAACGAATATCTCGACGATATCCGCGAGATCGAGCGGCGGTTGAAGAACGTGGCGAAGTTGTCGGAGCTGCCGACGTCGGAAGTACCTTTCGGCATCCCGGAATCCTTCACCGAGCACATCAATCTCTTATGGGATCTGCAGATCCTGGCATTCCGCGGTGACATTACGCGCGTTTCAACGCTGATGGTCGCGCACGATGTGAGCATGCGCGTGTATCCGGAATCCGGAGTGTTAAGCGGAAATCATCCGACTTCCCATCACGGCGGGCGCCCTGCGATTGTGGAGAATTGGGCGAAGATCAATCGTTACCACGTACAGTGCCTGACTCCATTTCTTGCGAAGCTCAAAGCAACGTCTGACGGCGACGCTACATTAATGGATAACACCCTGGTCTTTTATGCCAGCAACATGTCCGACGGCAACCTGCATAGTCACAAGGCTGTGCCCAACATGCTCATCGGCGGCGCGATGGGCAAGCACCAGGGCGGGCGTCATGTCCAGCGCACCGGCACGACGGCGAACCTTTTATTAAAGGTTCTTCACATGTACGGTATCGACCAGGAAAGTATCGGCGACAGCACAGGTGAACTCTCGCTTTAAAGAAAAGGAATATGGCGGCTTTTCTTAGTGTCTTAGTGTCTTTGTGGTTACTGGCTCCCGGCGCCAGCGATGTCGCCGACGCTGCCATGAATAAGAACGCCCCGGCTGTCCGTACCCTCATCCAGCAAAAAGCCGACGTGAATGCGCCTCAGCCAGACGGAACCACGGCCCTCCACTGGGCCGTCCGATGGGATGACCTCGAGACTGCATCTGCCTTGATTCAGGCCGGCGCAAACGCAAAGACGCCCAATCGCGCAGGCGCGACGCCGATGTTCCTCGCGGCAGTGAACGGAACCGCGCCCATGATCGAAGCCCTGATCAAGGCTGGAGCCGATCCGAACGCGCCCGTTTTATCGCACGGTGAGACCGCATTGATGATGGCGTCTCGCACGGGAAAATTCGACGGGGTGAAAGTGCTGCTGAGTCACGGCGCAAAAGTACGCGCGACGGAAGATCTTCGCGGCACCGACGCATTGATGTGGGCCGCGGAACAAGGTCATGCGGACGTTGTTAAGTTTTTAATCGATAACGGCGCCGATGTTGCCGCTCAATCGAAGGTCGTTCAACCGATACGACGGAATGGTCTCGGCTTCGGGCGTCCGGGGCCCGACGGCAGGCCGGCCAGCGGCGAGCCTATGGGAGGGCTAACCCCGCTGTTATTCGCCGCGCGCGAAGGTTCCCTTGCTACGGTTCGAGTCCTTTTCAACGCAGGCGCCAATGTGAACAAGGCAGCCGTCGACGGCAGCAGTCCTCTGCTTGTGGCGGTTCAGAATGGTCACTATGACATCGCACAATTTCTGCTCGCCAATGGAGCCAATCCGAATCAGGAAAACTCGAAAGGCTGGTCGCCACTGTACCTCGCAGTGGCCAATCGCGACGCGTTGACGACCGCCGTGCCGGCTCCGGTTTCCGATGGCGCTCTCGACTTCATCAAACTTCTACTGGATCGCGGCGCGGACCCCAACCGGCGGATTCGGCAACACTCGGAAGTGCATCAGGCCAACACATCGCTCTGGTTGAAAGAAGAGGGGGCGACGCCGCTGCTGCGCGCGGCGCTTTGCGGCGACCTTACGGTTGTGCGGCTCCTGCTCGCACATGGCGCCGATCCATACATTCCGACCTTCGATGAGACGACGCCTCTGATGGTTGCGTCTGGAGTGGGTTGGGCGGAAGGTTTCACATTCCAGTATTCAGAGGATGAAACCGTCGCAGTGGTAAAGCTGCTTCTCGACCTCGGCGCTCCAATCAATGCAGCAAACGAAGATGGCATCACGGCACTGCACGGCGCCGGTTACAAGGGCGCAAACAAAGTCGTGCAATTGCTCGTCGACCACGGAGCGGATCTCTCGGTCAAAGACAAAGGAAGAGATTATGGATTCGGCGTCGATACGGTCCGAATGACACCACTGAATTGGGCCGAAGGAGTGCCGATCGGAATGTCTTCGGCCATTTATCACGACGATACGGTAGCGCTCATCACGCGACTGATGCGCGAGCGCGGACTGCCCATCGAGTATCACACCTTCCAGGGACAGAAGTCCGGCGACACTCCACTCATCGGCGAGCCACGCTGACCGCGGGCTAAAGAAGGTGTGAACGAATTGCCGGCTGAGGCCTATTCCCCTCCTTGCATCACCGCCGCTTCGCGGCGGTGATGCAAGGAGGGGAATGGCGCTCGATTCCACATTCGTTCACACGTTCTAAAGCCCGCGTTCATTTCTTGACAAACTTCGCTAATGGGCGTTACCTAGTCTGCAATTAAATTCACCACTACATCTCTTAAGCGGAAGCGGAGCGGGTTGTCTTTTCGCAAAACGACCGGCCCATGACGAGTCGGGCAGTTAGGCCTGGATGCCTGCCATATTTGTTTTTTCGGATAAGACTGTTGAAATTCGAAAGGAGCGGATCATGGTAGGGATGAATGGTAAATGTCTGCGTGTATTTGGAAGGTTGGGAACCGCGATCGCTGTATTAATCGCAATCGCTTTGGGAACTTGCCAGGTTTTTGCGCAAACCTCCACTGCGACTATCGTGGGCTCGGTGCGTGACACGACGGGAGCGCTGCTCCCGGGAGTGAGTATTACGGTGAAGCACACCGAGAGTGGCCTTACGCGCGCTATCGTGAGCAATGAGAATGGTGCCTTTACTGCGCCGTTGCTCCCGGTGGGCGCATATGAAATCAACACAATGATGCCCGGTTTCAAGACGGACGTGCGTCGCGGAATCAATCTGGTCGTGGGCCAGCAGGCGGTGATCGATCTGACGCTGGAAGTCGGAGCCACCGCGGAGCAGGTAACGGTGACGGAAGAGGCTCCGCTGGTGAACACTACCCTGAGCTCGACCTCAGGATTGATCACTGAGCAGCAGGTCAAAGACCTGCCGCTGAATGGGCGCAGCTTCGATCGGCTTCTGGAGCTCAACGCCGGCGTTGTCAATAACAGTTCGAACATGGGAGGCGGCGGCGGTTTTCCGGCTTTCTCGGTAGCGGGCCATCGCCAGGAAACCAACCGGTTTCTCATCAACGGTGTCGACTGGATTGGCGGGAACGCGACGCATCAGTTCATCACACCTTCCGGGGCCAGCTCCCAGTTGCTGGGCGTAGAGGCCGTGCGGGAATACAACATTCTTGAGCACACCTATGGCGCCGAGTATGGGAAACGGGCTGGAGGACAGGTCAGCATTGTGACCTCCTCAGGGACGAACCAATGGCATGGCGACGTGTTCGAGTATCTGCGTAACAGCGCTCTGGATGCCAAGAATTTTTTCGAGGCCGACAAGGGTCCGTTCAAACGGAATCAATTCGGAGGAACGCTGGGAGGCCCGCTGAAGAAGGACAAGATGTTCATATTCGGAAACTACGAAGGGTTCCGGCAACGGCTGGCGCAGAGCACTCGCGCGATTTACCCGGATATGCCATCGCGCCAGGGTCTTCTGCCTTGCTACCTCGCCTTTCCTACTACTGCGGCCAGCTCCTGCCCGGACCGCAGTGCGTTGGTCACCGTTCCCAATTTGAAACAGAGCATGCTGCCATTTGCCAACGCGTTCTGGCCGAACCCCAATGGTCCCGAGGTACTCTCTGTCGACGGCCTACCCACCGGGACCGCTTACAACTACAACGGTGCGGTGCAGAAGGTTTCTGAAAATTTTGTGATGAGTCGTTTTGATTACGTCGTCTCCTCCAAAGACTCTCTCTTCGCAAACTACACCATTAGCGATGGGCAAAGGGACACGCCGCAGGCGGACATGTACTATACGCAGTTCGTTCCGATACGCAGCCAAACGCTAGGCGTAACGGAAACGCGTGTGATCTCCCCCAGTGTCGTCAATTCCGCGACCTTGGGGTGGGTTCGTCCGTATGGCGGTCAGGTAACCACCACCAACGGTCTCGGGCCTGCGGTTCCCGCGAGCCTGATATTTCTTGCTGGTGGTAATCCCGGTTCAATTGTCATCGGAGGTGGCGCGACCACCGTCGCGCCAGCATCCGTCACGCCGGCCCCGGGCAACAACCCCCTTCTCGGTATCAATGAATACTACAGCCTGGCCGATGACCTGCGTTTCACCAAAGGCAAGCACTCCTTCAGCACAGGCGTTTGGGTGCAGCGGGTACACGAAAACTCTTATGGGGCAGCTCAGTTTTCAGCAGGTGGCGCCAGCTATGGGACCATGCTGACATTTCTTCAGGATATCCCGAGCAATCCGTTCAACCTGAACCGGAACCCGCAAATGCTTGGCTACCGGATGACACAAGGCGCCTGGTATTTCCAGGATGAAATGAAGCTCCGTTCGAATCTGACCCTCCGTATGGGGTTGCGGCACGAAATGACCAATGGTTGGAACGAAGTGGGGGGCCGCTGCTCGAACTACGTGTTTGACCAGAATTTTGTGATCTCGACGGAACCGCGCATGGGCAAATCGTGCCTCACTGAGAATCACGCGAAATTGTTGTTGCAGCCGCGCGTCGGCCTGGCCTGGGATCCGACCGGCACGGGAACCTGGGCGGTGCGGGCTGGCTTTGGAATCCACAACGATCTCCAGGACAATCTCGCGAACCGGACCTATTCCAATCCGCCGTTTAATGCACGCGAGCAGATTGTGGGCTCGACTCTCTCTCTCATTCCGCTTCAGAAGAACGCTGCACTTCCGCCTACTTGCGGCACCCCAGGGGCGCCTGCGTCACCTCCAGCCTGCTCGATCTACGGCCCAGGCGGTGTCGATCCAGTCCTGTTCACACCCACCAGCCAACAATGGAGCTTGACGATAGAACGCGGGATCACAAGAGACCTCATGCTTTCGGTGGGCTATGTGGGGAGCGAGTCCTACCACACTCCCCTTTCTGTGAATGCCAATGCAATCCAACCCCTGGTGTGCGCCAATCAGCAGGGATGCATCAGCGGTGGGACAGGCACGAACGGCAACCCTGTCCCCGTCGACAAACGGGTCCTGGTGCCGCAAGGGACGTTGTTTCACCCGCCGGGTCCGCGTCCGAACCCCAACGTGGGCAGCGGCACTCAATGGTTCGATCAGGGGACCTCGAGCTACCATGCTATGGATGTCTCGCTGACGAAGCGCACCAGCCACGGGCTCACTTTTAAGGCGAATTACACCTATGGAAAAGCGATGGATTTGAATTCCGCCATCCTGGCGCCTTCCGCTGGAAACGAGCCATCGAATATCCCTAGTCCGTATGATCGCAAAAGGCTGAACCGCGGGGTCGCATCCTTCAGTGTCCTCCACCAGTTCAACGCGTACTACAGCTATCAGTTGCCGTTCGGGAATGGGCAGCGCTTCGGAAGCGGCAGCGGCGTTCTGGATAAGGTGATCGGCGGCTGGCAGTGGAACGGAAGCCTCAGGGCTGCCGGCGGCTTCCCGTTCACGCCGCTCGCTGGTTCGAATGTTACTGGCACCGGCGACTCCAGTAATTCCGACGTACCGAACTGGAATCCGGACTTTCATGGGCCGGTGATTCTGGGAAGACCGGATCGGTGGTTTGACTCGAGAGCTTTTGTGCTGCCGGCACAAGGGACCTTCGGGAACGTGGCTCGCGGATCGCTCCGTGGCCCGGGGCTGTTCAACTTCGACACGTCGTTGTTCAAGAACATCAGAATCGGTGAAGATTTGAGGCTGCAGTTCCGGACTGAAGCGTTCAATGTTCTCAATCACCCGAATTTCTCGTACCCGAATGAGGTCGTTTTCCAGGGTACCGAGTACAGTTCCTCGGGAGGTGTCATTACCAATACCGCGACGACCTCGCGTCAGATTCAGTTCGCCTTGAAGCTGCTGTTCTGACATAGAACACGAAGACATTAGCCACAAAAAGGCACAAAAGGCACAAGAAGGAATAACCTCTTGTGCCTTTTGTGCTTTTTTGTGGCTAATTCTTCCTGCCTCCCGATTCCTTGACAAAGGTCGCCAACGGGCGTAGCTAATCTCTACACACCTCACATCTCTTACGCGGAACCGGAGCGGTCTGTATTAGTCGCCGCAGTACGACCGGCCTATGAAGAGCCGGGCATGTAAGGCCTGGACGCCTGCCATATT
>Ga0070707_100001629_pt1 | contig 21765 bp, 14 predicted proteins | sample KBSK5502metaG_FD_65468 | JGI IMG/M metagenome (GOLD analysis project Ga0070707, IMG submission 65468) | Corn, switchgrass and miscanthus rhizosphere microbial communities from Kellogg Biological Station, Michigan, USA - KBS K5-50-2 metaG | ecosystem: Host-associated > Plants > Roots >...
GGTCGCCAGCCCGGAGTCGGCTTATGTCGCTGCGGGTAACGGACCTTTGCAGGCACCCCTGAGCGAACTCCAGTCGATCATCGATGCACCGCAACAGACGCTGGACGTGAAGGGGAAAGCCGTGCCTGCCCCCTCCAGCGGCCTGGTCGAGGCGGAGCGGGCCGTGCTGCAGTCTCGCGGGCTGTTGAACTCACAGGGGAAGATCGCGCCGTGGGTCCTTACGGCAGACACCGTCAATACACCCGAGAAGCTGCTGACGCCGGAACTTTGGAACAGCATCTATGATGTGCCCCAAGGCGAGGTCACCATCGAGCATATCCAGCACGCGTTCTATATGGCGGCCAATTATGGCTTCCAAATCCTTAACGGCAACTTCGCCGCGGCCATCGACGATTACGAGCTTTCCCTGCGCTTCATGAATGATCTGGCCACTTACCGGATCGATGTGTCCTGGTTGTGGACGCTCCTGCACCATCAGGCCGCCATCACCAAGGATGGCAATCTGAAAGGACCCGCACTCACCGAAGACGGCGTCGTGCCCGCAGAAGACCGTTTTGCAGTGAAAGCCGGAACACGTTTCACCAAAGATTTATTCGAAAAGCTGTGGGATTACCACAATCAGTGGACCTCCGCGTTCTTCGCCGAATTGGATCGGCGCGGCGATCCCGGCCGGTTCGATCGCACCAAGGCGCCCATCATCATGGAGATCCTGAAGCGCCAGTTGCTTTCATCACGCTATCTTCAGCACAGCGCTCGCGTGCTCTTCGTCCTGGCGGAGGCGAACAAAGAAGAGAGCGTCCAAATCCTTGATGCGATCTTCGATCTCTCCCGCGATGAGATCCTCAAGCGGGTCAACTCCGGAACTCTGAGCAAAACTGTCCTGCGTGCTCACGACTATATCTATGACGTTTTTGCGGAAGGCCGGCAGGCGCATGGCGAGAGCTGACGGATTGAGGTAGCGCACCCGGAAATCCTGTCCGCGCGTGTGCGGAAAGCGTCCGCAACCTTGTGGATGCTGTCCGCAGGGTCGGGAATCCTGTCCGCAACCCCGCCGATCCTGTCCCAGGCTGGCCGATCCGGAAGGTTACTGAGACAGAACTGAAGATTAGAGAACTTACGGCAATCCGGCCGTCTACCTCCTTATAGGAACGTTAGGGGGAGATATGTCTGCAAAAGTCAAAAACGCCGCGTTTTTGGGGGCACTCGTGTGTCTTCTTGCTTTGCCGGCTTTACCGGCGATAGCGGCGGACCGGACGAACGTCAGGCCCGGATGGAATCTTTTCACGACACAACAGGATATCGACATGGGGCGTGCTCTCGCGGATGAAGCGGAGAGGACGCTGGTATTGGTGACCCAGCCCAATGCGAACACTTATATCGACGCACTGGGGAAGCAACTGGCTGCGTATGCACCCGGAACGAAATATCCATTCCAATTCAAGATCATCGATGATGACAACATCAACATATACGCTTTGCCCGGGGGATTCATTTACGTCTCGCGAGGTTTGATCGAGGCTGCGCAGAATGAACCGGAATTGGCCGGAGCGCTGGCTCACGAGATCGCGCATGTCGCGTTGAGACACGGCACAGCCGAAGTATCGCAGGCGTATGTCGATCAAGTGCCCAACGCGGCACGGGGACGAGTCAACGTCAGAGACGTCATGTCGCGATTGAACATTCATTTCGATCCGGACTCGATTGCCCTGAACTACTCGCGCGAGGACGAACGTCAGGCCGACATCGTTGCAACGCAAATCATGGCGGACTCGAGATTCGATCCGCGTCAGATGTCTAATCTATTCCAGGCGCTCCAGGGTGACCGGTCGAATCGAACGGCTGGCTTCTTCATCAACCATCCGGAGGTTACGAATCGCGCGGCAATCGTGCGCGGAGAACTTCAGAATCTGGGAGGCGTGCCGCTCAACCTCAGGGGCGACTCGCCGGATTTCCATTCCGTCAAGGAACGCTACCTCCTGAGCGACGCCGCCGGCGGCGGGGCCGGCGGGGCCGGCGGGACGTTCGGGACACCGGATCAGCCGTCATCGCGAATGACCACGTATCAGGGCCGCGATATCGAGTTCCGCTATCCGGAGAACTGGCGTGTTTCGGAAGACGGAGACTCGATCTCGATCGCTCCGGATCGAGGATTCGTGAACGGCTCGATGGCCTACGGGATGACGATCAGTACTTTTCAACCACAGGATCGGTACTACGGGCGGAATTCATTTCAGACAGGGCCGCGGTCTTCGACGAATCCGACGAATCTGTCGAGAGCGACGGACCAGCTTCTCGATCATCTAAGGGAATCCAATCCCAATATGACTGTGGCGTGGACCGACCAGCGGCGCCGTGTCGACGGACGCGCAGCTATAGCGATGCAGCTGACCAATGACTCGCCGCTGGGTGGACGCGAGACAGACTGGCTTGTGACTGTGCTGATGTCGGACGGCTCGCTCCGGTATTTCGTAGGAGTGGCGCCGGAGAGCGACTTCAGTCGATATCAGCGCGCATTCGAAGACATCGTCGACAGTGTGCGGCTCGAACGCTAGCAGACGGACACGGCGGCGGAGCCGCCACCGTGTCCATCCGCTAGGCCTTCCAAACCCAGTGCCAGAACCGCACGTAGCAATGCCGGCATCGGAAGGGCGTACGTAAAAACAACAGTTTTGCCCAGTCTGTAACTATACGATGTGACGGTCGAACGTCTGTCGAACCGCAGTTGGGGCAGTTCACAATAGCGTCATCCTCGACATCGTGGGATGCTTCGTGAACAGTCTGCCCGTTCCCGGATCACCTGGCGCGCCATATTGCCGAAACCCTCGATGCAGTCGTCACACTCCATGAGATGTTCCGATTCTTCAGGTGACAAAACCGTATCGCGTTTGTGAATTCCGAGCGCTGACATGACCACATCCCGAAGCCGATCCTCGGCAACATGGAAATTCCGTTTCCTTATCGTCCCTGGCATTAATTCCTTCACTAATTCCTTAGGCGATTCCTTCGCCGTAAGCATCGGCAGCATACCTGAAATTTGGTCGAAAGAAAGCCCGCCGATTTCGCGGCGGGCTTTTTTGCGTAAGGGAAGAATTAAAACTGCAGGCGGAGCTGACCTTGAAACACGCGGGTCCCGGTCTTCGACGTGAGTTGCCCCCATGGGACCGCGGCGCCCGTACTGAGGGTCGGGTTGATCGAGAGACTTGGATTCAGGGAGTTCTGAGGACCTACGGGCTGAGGATGGTTCAAGACGTTGAACGCGTCCATCCGGAACTGCAGACTCTTCGTCTCCGTGATCTGGAACGCTTTCGCGATATTGGCGTCGAAGCGCCAAACCGGAAGTCCCGGCAGAACGTTCTGGCCCAGGTTCCCCTGTTTTCCAGGTTGGGGATTCTGGAGCACGATGAGGCCGGCTTTTCCGGTACCGTCGTTCAAAGGAACGGAGCCGGCCGTGCCCGCAGGAACAATTTTGGCCACCGCCTGCAGATTGCACCGTACGCTTCCGACTGTGATCTGCGGGCTGACGGTTGCGCACTGGGGATCCGTCACCTTCGTCCACTTGTCCGGATCGAAGAACCGGCCTTCCGTGAAAATGCCGGCAGGAGCGCCCCATCGCACGCCGGCGTCGTTGAGCAGTTCCTTCAGCAGGTCTGCATTGGCGACATCAGGAACGCCGTTCGCATACAGCATGTTTTGCGCGGTAATGCTTGCCCAGGGACCGGAACTGACCGTGTAGATGAAACCAAGGCGCCATGCCTCAGTCACGCGAGCGAGAACACCGGAAGAATTCCTGAGCAGCAGCTTGCCGGGTCCAACGGGCAGGTCGATATTGCCGTTGGTGCGAAGAATCTGAGTGTGGTTTCCGTTCACAATGGTGTAGTCCATGTGGCGGTCGACCGGATTGGTAATCATGGCAGTAAAGCCACCAAACGCTCCCGGAGGTGTCGCAGGGACGCCGAGATTTCTGCTCCAGGTGTAGTTGGCCGTTCCGCTGAAACCGTGCGTGGGACGCAAGGTGAATTCAGTTTGCAGCGAGTGATAATTGTCGTTGCCCATGTTCGCCAGGTAATTCAGAACTCCGAACTGCGGATTCGTCAGGATGAAGTTCTCCGGAATGTTATTTGCTCGGAGAACCGAACCGCGAACGACGCTCGTATTGACATCAGGCAGATTGCAGTTCCCATTGGCTCCGGCCGCCGGACAACCCACCTTGACATAATTCAAAGTGGCAAGCGCCTGAGCGACGCCGGGCGTCGTTCCGGGCTGAGTTCCGTTTCCTCCGTAATTGCCGTTCGCCAGATTCGCAGCGAAGGTCGAACTCGAGCGCATTTGAAGCGCCGCGGTCTGGAGAACGCCGTTGGCGCTGCTGCCGATAGCGCCGTACTGCACGCCTGCGGCGCACCCGGTGGTGCAAATGTTGATGCCGGCCAGCATTCTGTCGAGCACCGCGGATTCGCCGCCCGTTCGCACTTTGTTGAACTCGTCGAGCAGACCGTTGTAGAGGAAGTTGGGGCTGTCGAGATTCATAGATGTGAACTGTTTTCTCGCCAGCGTGCCGATATACCGCACGTCGACCGTCAGGTTGCTGCGGACGCTGCGCGTCACGGACAACGTGAGGTTCTGAACGTATGGTGAGACGTAGTTTGAATCGAAGATGCTGATCGTCTGGCTGCGATCCGTAATCGGGATCGGAGTCATGGGAGCGACGCCTGGAGGCAGCGGTGTTGGAAGAACGCCTGGAGCCGAAATCTTGGTCAGATCGAGATACGGATTGTTGCTGTCTCCGGTGTAACTGCCGTTGTACACCCTGCCCGGAGGAAAGGTGAGCGGGACTTCAAGCGTGTTGAAACGGCTTCCGCCCTGATACGTGATCTGGTATCCACCGCGAACGGTCGTTCTCTCTTTCCCAAACCATGGGACCTGCCACGCAAATCCAACGGCCGGACCAAAATTGTTCCAGTCATTGTTGTAGACCGATTTTCCGGGATTGGGCGAATGCGGGCCGACGAACTGAAGAGTCGTCTGGTCGGCGCGCGCTCCAGGGTTCATCCAGCCGCCGAAATCGCGACCTGAAATTCCGAATGCGGCGCCGCCGCCACCGACTGGTGTCACGGCCAGGCCGCTTGAAGAGAATGGAACACCGTACCATTCCCACCGGACACCGAGGTTGAGGGTCAGGTCTCTGCGAACCTTATAGTCGTCCTTCACGAAGAAATCCATTTCGCGCTGCACGACCGTGTTGGCGACGAAGTGATCGTTCCGGTAATCGGAGAACGTCGTCGACTTCGGATCGGTCAGGAAATAAAGGTTATTGACAGATGCAAGCGACCCGGAAAGGAAGTTCAACAAATTTCTCGCGCGTCCCCCATCCGTCTGACCGATGCCTGCCATGGCGGGGTTCGTGTTCGCGATCGCCGTGGTTCCGGCAAGCGCGAGGGGCGCGCCCGGCGTGGCGCCGGCGACGACGACCGCAGGAGACTTAAAGTTCGTGAAGAATGTTCCGGCTCCCTGGCTGCTGCTTCTTGTCGTGCTGCTCGCGAAGCGCATTTCGCCGCCGAATTTGTACGAGTGTTTGCCCTTCGTCCAGCTCAATGTATCCCCGTAAGTCCACAGCGGGCTCAGATCTGTCGCCGTCGCGGTAATGGTTCCGCCGCCCAACGCCGTAGGTAAAGGCGCACAGTTTCCCGGCGGCCGTGCTCCCGTGATTGGACTGCAAACTCCGAGAACCGCCGTGATGTCGGGCAGGACTCGAAATCCGTTCACGTCGGCAGGAAGATATTTCTTGATTCCCTCCTGATTCACATCGCGGTCCCACGGCGCGATCACGTTGGTCCCGGTGCGGTGATAACCGAATTTCACTTCATTCACGATCGCCGCAGACAACGTCGACACGAAGCCGGCGTTCATCACGATCGGCCGGTGGAAGTTCTCATTGCTCCACGTGCCGGGTAACGCAGCGAGAACGTCGTCCGATGCAACGCGTTCGTAAGAGAAGTTGAAGTTCGCTTTGTGTTTCTGATTGAAGTTGTGATCGAGCCTGCCGTTGTATTGGTGGCGATCGCCGGTGGACTCGCCAACGCTGAACAGATTGTCGAGTCCGCGGAAGCCACGAACATATCGATAGCTCGCCAGGTTTAAACCGTCGACTCCCGTCAGAGTGCCGTTCGCATTCGTGAAGTCGTTCGGCGTCGGCATCAACGCTGTCGTTCTCGAGATCAATCCCGTCGGATCGGGTTTCGTCCGGAAAGGATCCCATGAACCGCTGACTGAACCGTTGGAGCAATCGGCGTTGGGACCGGCTGCCGGAAACGCCACTGGACCAAATACGCTGATGTAGCGAAGCTGGCCGTTGTATGGAGTTCCGTTCGGATTCGTGGTTGGCGTTTTGGGACTGCCATCCAGATTGACGACCGTTGTCGTGGGGTTGCCCGAGGTGATTGTCGGGGCGCCGACAGCGCCGTTGTTCCAGTTATCGAAGAACCGGAAAACGCCATTGCGCGCGCAGGGCGTCAGGACAACAGCATAAGTGTTCGCGCGCTGCCGGTTGATGTTCATGTCGTACAGGGCATAGAAGAATGTCTTGTTCTTGATGATGGGACCGCCGATGCTGCCCGTGATCTGATGGTTATTGTTCCAGTTCGGAGGAATCCCGCTGCGATTGTTGGACCATGTATTCGGATTCAACGCCGTGTTCTGGACATTCCATACTCCCGCGCCATGAAACTGATTCGTTCCCGAACGGGTTGAGATCTGAACGGCGCCATTACCCCGTCCAAGTTCCGCATCGACGGGCGCCACGATCAACCGCACTTCGCCGACGAGATCGGGATTGATGACCGTGGCGGAGCTGATACCCGTGGGCCATCGCGTGTCCTGAACCATGACGCCATCTCGCAGCACCGGAGTGAAGCCGGCACTGACGCCTGCCAGCGTCGCGCTTTCGCGGCCAAATGCGCTCTGGCCGGGAGCAGTTGTGGCAACGAAATTATCGAGGCCGCCCAACACGGTGAGCATGTCCAACACGTTGTTGCCGACCACGGGAATGTCCGAGACCTTCTTTTCAGTCAGGACCTGGCCGATCGTCGGACTCGACGTAGCCAGCAGTGTGTCGGCGGCGATCGTTACTTCCACGCTCTGCGCCTGACTGGCCACCTGCATGTTGAAATTCAAGCGCACCGAAACGGCATTGCCCAGTTCGACCTTCTCGTAATTTTGTTTCTGAAAGCCCGGCAACTCCGCGGACACGGTATAGGTTCCCGGAATCAAGCTCGGGATGGTATACGCCCCCGCTTCATTGGTGAGACTTGTAGTGACAACACCCGTAGCGGTATTGGTCGCTGTGATCGTCACACCGGGCAGTACTGCGCCTGTGGCATCCGAAACGGTTCCCGTGAGTGTGGCGTTGTTGATTTGTCCAAATCCTATCGTGGCGAAGACACCCGACAGGAAGACGCAAAAAAAGATTTTCTTCATTCTCTCCCACCTCATTTTTTTCGCGAAGTATACAACCATCTACCAGAGGTTGTAATAGCCATCGCGCTCGAAGAGTTGCAAAGGGCGGCCGAAGAGTGCGGACAAACGTGACTCGACCAGAATTTCCCGCGTGGGGCCGTCTGCAATGATGCGGCCGCGGTCCATCAGGAGAACGCGCTCGATTTCAGGAATGAGATCCGAGAGATGATGCGTCACCATCACGATGCCGATGCCCGATTGAGCGAGCTTCCGCAGAATCAGCCGCAATTCGTGCTGGGCGCTGAGGTCAAGCGCGACCGACGGTTCGTCGAGCAACAACGCGTGCGGATCGTGTACAAGAGCGCGAGCGAGGAGCATGCGCCGCGCTTCACCGGATGACATTTCGTCGGTGAACCTGTCGGCCAGATGCGACACCTCGAGCATCGCCATGGCCCGGCCGGCGGCTTCAATCATCTCGGTTGTGACTTCCTGGTAAGGCAGAACTCCGATGCTGGAAAAGAATCCGGAAAGCACGATGTCGCGTCCGGAAATTTCGCGGGTGCACGTCGTCATCAGATCGCTGGAGACAATTCCCAGCAGTTTTCTCAGCTCGAAAATGTTCCAGCGCTCTTCGCCGAGAATCCGGACGAAAGAACCTTCGCGGATGAGCGGATAGCATTCCCTGGTGATTGCCTTAATCAATGTGGACTTGCCGCATCCGTTCGGTCCGAGAATCGCAACGTGTTCGCCAACGCCGATCCTCAGCGAAACATCATTCAGGGCGACGGTGTTTCCACGCATGACGGAAACTCGCTCGAACTCAATTAAAGCCGGTTGATTTATCATGTGCGCATGCGGGTATTATGCCGCATCGATTGCTCGCGTTTGCACCGGAGCCGCAGTTATCCTTTAGAATTGAATAAATGATGAAGGCCGAGCTTATCGACGTCAGCGAGTGCAAGAAGAACCTGGACATCGAGATTCCCCAGGAAGTCGTCGACCAGGAGATTGCGCACATCGCGCAGGAGTTCGCGCGGCGCGCCCGGGTGCCGGGCTTCAGGCCGGGCAAAGCCCCCGTCGGCGTGGTCAAGACCCGGTTCCGCGACGAGATTCTTTCGGAAATGATGCAGCATCTCATGCCGAAGTACGTCGGCGATGCGATCGAAGAGCGGAAGCTCGAGATCGTGCAGGCGCCGCGGTTCGAGTCCGTGGATTACTCGCCGGGAAAGCCGCTGCGATTCAAAGCGGTGTTCGAGGTTTATCCCAATCTCAATATCGAAAACTACGTCGGAATTCCTGTCGAGCAAGTCTCGTCGAAGGTTGAGAATTCCGAAGTCGACGCGTCCCTGAAGAAGCTTCAGGAGGAAATGGCGGAACTGGTTCCGGTTGACGAGCAAGACCGTACGGTCAAGGAGGGCGACTTCGCCGAGATTTCCTTCAATGGCACAATTGAAGGCAGTGAAGAGCCACCGGTCATCGGACAGAAGGCTGTGGCGGAAATCGGCGGGCGGACCACCCTGAAGGAGTTTTCGGAAAATCTTCTCGGAGCGAAGGCCGGCGAAGAAAAGACGTTCACGGTTCAGTACCGGCCGGATTATCCGGAGCAGAGACTGGCCGGAAGGACCGTCGAGTACAAGGTCACCATCGACACTATCAAGCAAAAGGAAATTCCGGAAATCAACGACGAATTCGCCCAGCGCCTGGGTGACTACAAAACGCTGGACGAGTTGAAGGCGAAGGTTCGCCAGGACCTGGAAAGGCACAAAAACGAAAACGCCCAGGAGCAGATGCGCGAAAAACTCCTGGAATGGCTCGAGGATAACAACCAGTTCGAGCTTCCGGAAACGCTGGTCGAGAAGCAGCTTCAGATCCGGGTGCAGCGCCTGCTTCGTGATCTGGCGCGGCAGGGTATCAACCCCCAGCGGCTGGATGTGGACTGGGCGAAAATTCGCGAAGACCAACGCCAACAGGCCGTCCGCGATGTGAAAGGCTCCTTGATCCTCGAATATATTTCAGATAAGGAAAACATCGGAGTTTCCGATGAAGAAGTAGAGGCAGAAATCGACAAAATAGCGGCTGAAACCAATAGAGCCAGGGAAAAGGTGCGTGAGGTACTTTCCCGGGATTCCGGGCTGGACAGGCTGAGGGGCCAAATCCGTAATAAGAAGACGTTAGATTTGCTACAAGAAAAAGCAAGCGTCGAGCCGGCTCAGCAATAACCCATTGACCCATCCATGCGCTGGTTGAAAAATTGTATCGAGGGATTAATTCCATGAACACCGAACGAAACACGTTGATCCCCATGGTCGTGGAGCAGACGAATCGAGGGGAACGCGCCTACGACATCTATTCCCGTCTGCTCAAAGACAGCATCATCTTTATAGGCACGCCCATTGACGACAATGTGGCCAACCTGGTGACGGCACAACTGCTGTTTCTCGAAGCCGAGGATCCCGAGCGGGACATCTCTCTGTATATCAACAGCCCCGGCGGGTCGATCACGGCAGGTCTGGCCATTTACGACACCATTCAATTCATCCGAAACAACGTCACGACTATTTGTGTCGGACAGGCGGCGAGCATGGCAGCGGTTCTTTTGGCTGCGGGCACGGCGAAAAAGCGTTTTGCCCTTCCCCACTCCCGCATTCTGATCCATCAGCCCTGGATGAGCGGCATCCAGGGGCAGGCAACCGATATTGACATCCACGCGAAAGAAATTATTCGCATACGAACAATTTTGAATAAAATTCTCGCGCACCATACCGGTCAACCATACGAGCGGATTGAAAAAGACGTAGAACGCGACTACATCATGACCGCAGACCAGTCGAAGGAGTATGGTATTATCGACGAGGTTATTTCCAAGCGAGGATAAAACCCTTGTCAGGCGTGGGTTTCAGCCCATTGCCTGTGAGCAACCAAAGAGGGATCTGTGAAAAAGAACAGCGACGACGTCCTGCGATGTTCGTTCTGCAACAAAAGTCAGAATGATGTCCGGAAGCTCATTGCGGGACCCACGGTCTTCATCTGTGACGAGTGCGTTGGTGTTTGCCAGGACATCATCGATGAGGATCAGAATTACGAGCCTTCACCGAAAAACGTACATCTTCCCAAACCGCCTGAGATCAAAGGTTTCCTCGACCAGTACGTGATCGGCCAGGATAAGTCTAAAAAGAAGCTTGCCGTGGCCGTTTACAACCACTACAAGCGGATCGAACTCGCTCGGAAAAAGTCCGACGTCGAGCTGCAGAAATCCAACATCTTACTTATAGGTCCGACAGGCACGGGCAAAACGCTGCTTGCGCAAACGCTGGCGCGCCTGCTCAGCGTGCCGTTTGCGATTGTCGATGCAACGACGCTCACGGAGGCCGGTTATGTTGGTGAAGACGTTGAAAATATCATTCTGCGTCTGATCCAGAATGCCGGTGGCGACGTCGAACGCGCGCAGACCGGCATCATCTATATAGATGAGATCGATAAGATCGGCCGGAAGGACGAAAATCCCTCCATCACCCGCGATGTCTCCGGCGAAGGTGTTCAACAGGCGCTATTAAAGATGTTGGAAGGCACCGTAGCTAATGTTCCCCCCCAGGGTGGCCGAAAACATCCTCATCAGGAGTTTACGCAGGTCGATACGACCAACATCCTCTTTGTATGCGGAGGAGCTTTTGTTGGCCTCGACAAGATGATCGAGCGTAGACTGGCGGTTCGCAGCACGATGGGGTTCCACGGCGACATCAAAGTAAAGTCGGAGAATCCCCGCTCGGCTCTGCTGGAGCAGCTGGAACCGGAAGACCTGATCAAGTTCGGCATGATTCCGGAATTCGTCGGCCGCGTGCCCGTAGTGGCGACGCTGCACGATCTGGATCAGAAGGCACTTGTCGACATTCTCACTCGCCCGAAGAACGCGCTTATCAAACAGTATCAGCGCTTGTTCGAGTACGAGAATGTGAAGCTCAAGTTTGCGGACGAGGCGCTCGAAGCGGTCGCAGCGGATGCGATCAAACGGAATGTCGGCGCCCGCGGCCTTCGTATCATTTTGGAAGAATTGATGCTGGATTTGATGTACCAGCTCCCGCAACAAAAAGAACACCGGGAGCTAACTATTACAAAGGAAATGGTCGAAAAGAAGGAAGTCCAGCTGCCATTTGAGAAAGCTGGATAGAAGTAGAAGTAAAAATGAGCACGAAGGAAAAATACGAACAAACGAAGCTCCCGATGGTCCCGATACGAGATGTCGTGATCTTCCCCTTCATGATGGTTCCCTTCGTGATCGGCCGAGAATCTTCGGTACAGGCACTCGAAGCCGCGCTTCGAGGCGACAAGCGGATCTTCCTCGCCACGCAACATGACGCGACGGTTGATAATCCCAAACCCAATGAGATTTATCAGGTTGGAACGATTTCGAACATCGTTCAATCGCTCAAGCTGCCCGATGGAAACACCAAAGTTCTCGTCGAAGGCATCGAGCGCGCGCGCATTCTGCAACTGAATGAGGAAGAAGGCTTCTGGAAAGCCAATCTGCGCCTCTCGACGTTCCGCAATCAAAACTTCACGGGCTACGACACGCTGGCGACTCGATTGAGCGGGCAGTTCGAACAATATGTGAAGCTCAGCCAGAACCTGAACGCCGATCAGGCCCTGGCGGCCATCAAAGTCGACGACATCGGGCGGCTGGCAGACACGATCTGCGCCCACATGGTGCTGTCGATTGAAGAAAAGCAGGAGTTGATCGAGATTTTCAATCCCGTCGAACGCTGCAAGCGCCTGGCCGACATACTCGATGTTGAAATCGAAAAACTTCACGTCGACCGATCGGTTCAAAACCGCGTGAAGCGCCAGATGGAACGGGCGCAAAAAGAGTACTACCTCAACGAGAAGATCAAGGCGATCCAGCGCGAACTGGGCAAGAAAGACGAAAAATCGGAAATCGAAGAGCTGCGGCGCAAGATCGAAACCGCCGGCATGCCGAAGGACGCCTACGAGAAGGCGATGCAGGAAATGAAGCGGCTGGAAATGATGCCGCCCATGTCCGCCGAATCCACGGTTTCCCGCAACTACCTCGACTGGCTGCTCGCGATGCCCTGGAAGAAAAAGTCTCGCGAGATCCGCGACATCGAACTGGCCGAACGCGTGTTGAACGAAGACCATTACGGTCTGGAGAAAGTCAAAGAACGCATTCTGGAATTTCTCGCGGTTCGCCAGCTCGTCAAGAAACCCAAAGGCTCGATCCTCTGCTTCGTTGGCCCGCCGGGTGTTGGAAAAACATCGCTGGGCATGTCGATCGCACGGGCGACCGGACGCAAATTCGTCCGCCTCGCTTTGGGAGGCGTTCGCGACGAAGCTGAAATCCGCGGTCACCGCCGCACCTATATCGGTGCGCTGCCCGGCCAGATCATCCAGATGATCAAAAAAGCGGGCACGATCAATCCTGTCTTCCTGCTCGACGAAGTCGACAAGATGAGCATGGATTTCCGCGGAGACCCGTCCGCCGCTCTGCTCGAAGTGTTGGATCCGGAGCAGAATTCCAGCTTCCAGGATCATTACCTGGATGTGGAATACGACCTCTCGCAGGTGATGTTCATCGCCACAGCCAACGTGATGCACACGATCCCGCAACCCCTGCAGGACCGCATGGAGATCCTCAGACTGCCCGGGTACACGGAGTACGAAAAAGTCGAAATCGCCCGGCGATTCCTCGTGCCGAAGCAGATGGAGACCAACGGATTGAAGGGCTCCAACCTCTCCTTTACCGACGACGGCATTCGAACTGTCATCCGGCATTACACGCGGGAAGCCGGCGTCCGCAATCTCGAACGCGAGATCTCATCGATTTGCCGAAAGGTGACTCGAGCGGTCGTGAAGGAAGGCCCCAAGAACTCTGTCAAGCTCGATGAAGAAAATGTAGTTGACTACATCGGTATTCCCAAGTACCGTTCTAACCGTCACGAATCACAGAATGAAATCGGATTCGTAACCGGTCTTGCATGGACCGAGGTTGGCGGTGAGATTTTGGCTACCGAAGCCACACTGATGGAAGGCAAAGGTAAGCTGACGCTGACCGGCAAACTCGGCGATGTCATGCAGGAATCGGCCCAGGCCGCAATGAGTTACGTGCGGTCCCGGGCTCAAAAGTTTGGAATTCCCAAAGATTTCTACCGTCGGCTCGATCTCCATATTCACGTTCCCGAGGGTGCGATTCCAAAAGATGGTCCGTCCGCCGGTATCACGATGGCGACTTCTCTGGTAAGCGCTCTCACTCACATTCCAGTGCGATGCGATGTGGCTATGACGGGAGAAATCACGCTGCGGGGAAAGGTACTACCGATAGGAGGCGTCAAGGAGAAGCTGTTGGCGGCTCATCGGGCAGGAATTCGGACGGTTATTCTTCCGAAGGACAATCAGAAGGATCTGACCGACATTCCGGCGAATATCAAAGATGAGTTCACCATACACTTCGTCGAAAGCATGGACGAAGTTCTGAAGGTCGCACTTACTCACGCACCCACACCGCTGATCGACAATGGCTCGGAGGAGGTTCCGTTCCGGCCGCCGGTCGATGGTGATGGAGATCTTCAAGAATCGATCATGCACTAGGTCCGAAATCCTGATACAATAAAGATAGTTTCCGGCCTTTCGACGTGTAGTCTTCGTCCTTGTCGTGAAAATCAGCTCCGCCAGATTCGTCAAGAGCGCAACGCGACCGGATGATTTTCCCCGAGATCAGCGACTTGAAATCGCTTTTTGTGGCCGATCAAATGTTGGCAAATCCAGTTTATTGAATACTCTGACAAATGTCCGTGGACTGGCTCGCACGAGTTCATCACCAGGCCGAACGCAGACGATCAACTTCTTTCTGATCAATGAGCGCATGTACTTTGTCGATCTGCCGGGCTACGGGTATGCCAAAGTTTCAAAGACTGTAAGGGATAGCTGGGGACCGATGATCGAAGACTATCTTCAGAATCGAGAACAGCTTAAGCTGGCCCTCATGATCGTCGACAGCCGGATTGCACCGGCCGATTCGGACGTGACGATGAAGCGATGGCTCGATCATCAAATGATTCCAAACACCATTGTTCTGACCAAGACCGATAAGATTTCCAATAACCAGTTACAGCAGGCGCTCCGTCAAGGGGCGCGAACATTTAACACAAAGGAGATAATCGCTTTCTCAGCAGTGTCTGGCGCCGGTAAGGATGACCTCCTCGCCAGAATCAGCGCTGCTACAACTTCAGATCCCACAGTGAGAAAAACCCACCTATGAGTTCAAAAAAATTCGTTGCCCCAGATCGCCCAGAAGGCGCAGCCACAATGGACATCGCTCAGCTCAAGGAAATGAACATTTCCGCGCTGACGCAGATTGCCAAGGACCTCAACATTCAGGGAGCTTCCGGTATGCGGAAGCAGGAACTGATCTTCAAGATCCTGCAGGCGCAGACCGAAAAGAGCGGCTTCATCTTCAGTGAAGGCGTACTCGAAACGCTACCCGACGGATTCGGATTCCTTCGAGCCCCGGACTACAACTACCTGCCGGGACCGGACGACATCTACGTTTCGCCCTCGCAGATCCGCAAGTTCGACCTGCGAACCGGCGACACAGTTTCGGGACAGGTTCGTCCTCCAAAAGACGGAGAGCGCTACTTCGCCCTGATCAAAGTGGAAGCCGTCAACTTCGAACACCCTGACGAGGCTCGCAACAAAATCTTCTTCGACAACCTGACGCCGTTGTACCCGAACGAGCGGCTGAAGCTCGAAACCGCGAACGGAAAGGATACCCTCTCCGCCCGCGTCCTCGACCTGCTGACGCCGATCGGCAAAGGACAGCGCGGCCTCATCGTCGCTCCGCCACGGACTGGAAAGACGATGCTGCTTCAGACGATCGCAAACTCGATCACAGCCAACCATCCGGAAGTCATCCTGATCGTGCTGTTGATTGACGAGCGGCCGGAAGAAGTGACCGACATGCAGCGTTCCGTGAACGGCGAAGTCATCAGCTCGACGTTCGACGAACCGGCATCGCGTCACGTTCAAGTTGCCGAAATGGTGATCGAAAAAGCCAAGCGCCTTGTGGAACACAAACGAGACGTCGTCATCCTGCTCGACTCCATCACACGCCTTGCGCGCGCGTACAACACGATTGTGCCGCCGTCTGGAAAGGTGCTGTCGGGCGGTGTGGATTCCAACGCGCTTCAGCGCCCGAAGCGATTCTTCGGCGCCGCGCGAAACATCGAGGAGGGTGGCAGCCTGACCATCATGGCGACCGCTCTGATCGATACCGGAAGCCGCATGGACGACGTGATCTTTGAAGAGTTCAAAGGCACGGGCAACATGGAAATCGGTCTCGACCGCAAACTCGTCGACAAACGCGTGTTCCCGGCCATCGACATCAATCGATCCGGAACCCGTAAGGAAGAGTTGCTTGTTCCCAGGGATGAACTGAACCGAATCTGGATTCTCCGGAAGGTTCTGAATCCGCTCTCTACCGTGGAAGCGATGGAGCTTCTGCTGGATAAGATGGGCAAGAGCAAGAGCAACGCCGAGTTCCTGGCGTCGATGAGCGGCGGGGGCAGATAAATCAGCCACAAAGAGGCACAAAACTCACAAAAGGTTTTTAGTTTTGTGCTTTTTGTGCCTTTTTGTGGCTATTGTCCCAGCTGGTGCGGCTGGAGCCGTGCCTTCTGCAGCTTCATCAAGAGATCACCCGATTCGTCGACTCTCACAGTTACCGAGGACCCGTTGCTGCGGACGTCTATCCCATCCAACAACTGAAGAAAGTCCGGCTGCTGCTTCGCAATCTGCAGCTTTGCGACGGCGATGAATCCACGGGCCATGTCGCTCAGATTCCGCGCGCTCTCCGCGTCATCGAAATCACCGGTCGCTCGGGCGTGTACATCCTTATCAATGCGCATTTGATACGTTCCATGCCGTAGTGTTTTCAGAATCTGCAGGACAGGTGTCTCACGCACCGCCACAGCGGGCAGGTCCTGCGCCGAAAAATTCCCAACAGCCCACACCTGATTGCCGGCTTCGATGGTTCGAATGCTGTCGAGCAGATCGGTTCGGAGCTGCAGTGCTCCCGGGTAGGTGATTTGATCGATCGCCTTCTTGACCGCGGTGTCCGTTCCCAGGAGGATCACACCGTCCAGACATGCAATTGCCGCATTGTTGTCGTGGTAGATGGACCGGCCCAGATACGTCTCGGGGTCCTTGCCTTTGTCTTTCAGGAATTGTTCGGCCTTGAACTTGTCGTACCGGGCACTGGCAACGACCAGGTGATCGCGGCCGCTCCTTCCAATCATCACGGTATCCAGATCGCGGCGGACGTCGAAGCCCGTCGAATCCACGAACCCGCCTATTTCCGGAGAGACCGACGTCACTGGGCCCTGAAACATGAAATCGTGCACGAGCGGCACGTCGCGCAGCGACTCGACGTCGACAAATGCGATGGCTTCGGTCTCCGGCGGGAAATACTTGAGAGTAGCTTCATCCGGTGTGATGGTCGCCGCGGGGATTGTCGTCGTTGCAACCCAACCCAACGCCGTGGCAACAAAAATTGAAACGCCGACTATCCATTTCATGACTAGTAGTCCTTTCTTGTGAAATAAATCACGGTGGCGATGTAACACACCAGAGCAAACGCAAGAGATGTGCCTACAACCCAATTGATTTCCAGCGGCCGCTCCGTGATCAAACGCCGCATCGCCCCAATGGTTTCAGCCGTTTTCGGCACGACCCAGTACAATGAACGGAAAACCCGCCGGTAAAGTTCCGATGAAAGCGCCGGCGTAATCTGTTCGTGGGCCGCCAGCAACGGGCTGAACATGAGCATCGTCGCTGCAACCAGAAGCCCTGCCGGCCCGCTTTCCGTTGTTACTGAAACCAGCATGACCGCGGAAAACAAAACGATAAAGGCGAAAATCGCCAAAATGGTCGATATCGGGAACCCCTGATTCCACACTCCGGCTTTCAGCCCCAGGACCGCCCAGACGCCCACAAACAGATAAGCCGCGTTAAATGCCATGATCGCGGCCCCGCCGAGGAAACGCGCTGTAACGAGCCGCCACCGCGGGATTGGACGGCAGAGCAAAAGATCCACGCTGCCTTTCTGCAGCATTTGAGGAAACAGCGTCGACGTGGCCATCAGCGCCAGGAAGAGGCCAAAGGTTCCGATCACCATCGCGAGTCCCGCCTGGAAGCTCTCCACCCACTGTTTCACGGTAAATGCGGGAACCCGAAGTTCGCTTCCGAAGAACGTAACGCCGCGCATGACGCCGTTCACAACATCCATATTCAGCGCCAGGCCAATGGAGCCGACAATCAGAGACGCGACAATAAAAAAGAAGAGGAACATCTTGTTCCGAAAAGATTCCTGAAACGTATCGAGGAAGACGCCCGGCCTGAACATCATTCACCTACTTTCTCGATGAAGACAGATTCCAGGGTTCGTCGTCTCTGAACCAGGCTTTCGACTTCAACATTCTTTGCCCGTAGCGCATCGATCGCCGAATTCGCGGATGCACGATCGGGGAGATGAATATGCACGTGCCCGTCGACGGCAGTGAATGAGAGCGTTTTCTCCTCCAGCCAGTTCCGGATTTCATCGCTGACGGCGACGACAAGCTCGTAACCGGTCCTTGCGGATGTCAATTCAGCGATGGTCCCCTGCTCGATGATCTCGCCGGATTTCATCAATGCGATCCGGTCGCAGATCAATTCGATTTCCGCCAGGATATGCGAGTTGATGAATATCGTTTTGCCGCTATCCGCCAGCTCGCGGCAGATCGCGCGCACTTCCCGCCTGGCGACCGGATCGAGACCGTCGGTTGGCTCATCGAGAAAAATGAAATCGGGATCATGGACGAGCGCCTGCGCCAATGCGAGCCGCTCATTCATGCCTTTTGAAAACTTCGAGACTCGCACGTGACGCCATTCAGTAAGGCCGAGGCGATCGAGCCACTTCGCAGCATTCTCTCGCACGCGCTTCGTATCCGCGCCGCTGAGACTTCCATAAAGCTTCAGGACCTGTAAGGCTGTGAGATGAGTTGGGAACCGCGGGTTTTCGGGCAGGTAGCCCACCCGCTTCAGGACGGATCGATCGCGAATGAATTCGCCGAGCAGACGGATCTCGCCCTCATCGGCATGAGCGATGGTGAGTGCAATCTTCACCAGCGTCGTCTTACCCGCACCGTTCGGCCCGAGCAACCCGAAGATGGAACCGGGCACGACACCAAAATTGACGTTGTGAAGCGCACGGACCTGGCGTCTTCTCGTCCACCATCGGCGGAACGTCTTCGAAACACCGTTCACTTCAAGGGCGAACTGCATGCCCTTTATCATACGATCCTGCATGAATTGGGGTTCAAAATATCGACTTCAAGGGGTGGAATTCGTGTCATTTCCTTGGCTACATGCTCTGAATGCAATCGGATCACGATGATTTAGCGCTGGCAAGCCGATTGCACATATCGGTCCCCTATGAACTGCAGAGTGTGTGACAGCGGGGATCTGGAACTGGCCGTCGACCTGGGATCGCAGCCGTGGTGCAATCATTTCATCCGCCTCGAAGAAGCGGGCAATGAGCCCTTCTATCCGCTGCGCGTCGTTCATTGCGCGCGATGCAAAACAGCGCAGCTCGACTTCACCGTTAAAAAAGAAATCCTGTTCGGCGATCACACGTACCTTTCGGGAATCACCCGCACGTTGAGCGATCACTTTGCGAAGGTTGCAGCCGAAGTCGATCGACGTTACATGCATGGCCGCATAACAAAATCCGTGCTCGATATCGGATCCAATGACGGCACGCAGTTGAAGCATTACAAGAGTCTCGGCTACTCGACGCTGGGCATGGAGTCTTCCAAAACAACGGCAGCACTGGCTAATGCCCAGGGCATCGAAACGGTGCACTCATTCTTCAACAGCGGCGTTGCGCAGTCGTTGAATCGAAAATTCGATGTCATTAACGCGGCTGGAGTTTTCTTCCATCTCGAAGAACTGCATTCGGTCACCGAAGGCATTCGCGAGTGCTTGAAGGACGATGGAATCTTTGTCGTGCAGTTTCTGTATATGAAGCAGATCGTGGAGAACCTGGCCTTCGACCAGATCTATCACGAGCATTTGCTGTACTACAACATCGAGACGATCCAGACGCTGCTGAAGCGTCACGGCCTCGAGATGTTCGATTGCTATCTTTCGCCGATCCATGGCGGATCGATCATTGGCTTCGTGACACATGCCGGAAAACGCGCTGCATCCGCTCCGCTTGAAAACATGCTGGCGGAAGAGAAGCAGTCCGGCTGTAACGAACTCGGCACCTATCGCCGTTTCGCTCACGACATTGTGCAAAAGAAAAAAGAGAGTCTGGACTTCCTCGAAGCCCAGCGCGCGCAGGGCAGACGTGTATTCGGATACGGGGCGCCGGTCAAAGGAAACACGCTTCTGAATTTTTTCGGCATTGGCCCGGAGCTCGTCGAATGCCTGGTCGAAAAGAATCCCCTTCGGAGGGGACTTCTGTCTCCGGGCATGCACATACCCGTCGAGCTGGAAGATCAGATCGAACCACCAGACACGTATTACGTGCTGGCGTGGAACTTCAAGGAGGAGATCCTCCGGAACAATCGGGATCTGATCGAGACCGGCGTATTTTTTTATTTTCCTGTGGAGTCAAAAATTAATGAGAGTTCTCGTCACTGGAGCGACCGGCTTTCTCGGCCGCAATCTGGTTCCCTCGCTGATCAGCAGTGGGCACCAGGTGACGGCGATGGGTTCGCACGAGTGCAACCTGCTGCACAAAAATAGCCTCTACAAATTCGAGGGTTCGTACGATCAGATCTGGCATCTCGCGGCGTGGACCCAGGCCGGTGACTTCTGTCTTCACCATCCTGGCGAGCAGTGGATCATCAACCAGCGCATCAACACGAATGTGCTCGATTGGTGGCAGTCGGAGCAGCCGCAAGCCAAACTCGTTGCCATCGGCACGAGTTGTTCATACGCGCCGGACGCAGAACTGACCGAAGAGAACTATCTGACCGGAACACCGGTACGCGAGCTTTATTCCTACGCGATGACGAAGCGAATGATGCTCGTAGGATTGCAGGCGCTGGCGGCTCAATATGGGCTCGAGTACCTGTACCTGATTCCTTCGACGTTGTACGGCCTCGGCTATCACACCGATGGCAGGCAACGGCATTTCATATTCGACCTCATTCACAAAATCATTCGTGGAAAGACTTTTGGCGAACCCGTGGAACTCTGGGGAGACGGTCATCAGAAGCGCGAATTGATTTTCGTAAACGATTTTGTGAGCGCGGCGATGCAGTTGACGGCGGCAGTATCCAACGAAGTGATCAACATCGGCAGCGGAGTGGAATATTCCATCCGATGGTACGCCGAGCGAATTTCCAGACTGCTGGACCACGATCCGGCCAACATCGCATACGACACGACGCGTTACACCGGCGTGCGATCGAAACAGCTGTCCATTAAGAAGCTGAACAGGCTTCTTCCCGATTTTCAAATGACTTCCATTGAAACCGCGCTGGAACGTACCGTTCGCTGGTTTCACGAAGCGGAACAATTCTCACTACAGACACGATGAAGATATTGATTACCGGCGGAGCCGGATATTTAGGTTCGATTCTAACCCCGCACCTGCTGAGTCTTGGGCATCAAGTCACCGTCCTCGACACTCTCATATACGGCCAGGCACCGCTGCTGGACCACTGCATCAACGACAAATTCGAATTTGTCTGCGGCGATGCGCGCGATGAATGCACGCTGCGGCGGCAGCTCGCGAAGGCCGATTGCATTATTCTTCTTGCGGCGCTCGTCGGCGCGCCCGCATGCAGGAGAGATGCTGTTGGAGCCACATCGACAAACCGCGACGCGGTTGCGCTGCTTGCCCGACTGCGTTCCAGCGCGCAGCGCATTCTTTTTCCCACGACGAATTCCGGATACGGTATTGGCCAGGAGGGCGTAGCCTGCACGGAAGAAACACCGCTGCGGCCGATCTCGCTCTATGGAACGAGCAAAGTCGAAGCGGAGCAGATCCTGCTGGATTCCGGCGAAGCTGTGACTTTCCGTCTCGCCACTGTCTTCGGTGCCTCGCCGCGCATGCGGCTCGACCTTCTCGTAAACGATTTCGTTTATCGCGCCGTGAACGATCGCGCGGTCGTTCTTTTCGAAGCGCACTTCAAGCGGAACTACATCCACATTCGTGATGTGGCGCGCGTGTTCGGCCACGGCATCGAACACTATGACTGCATGAAAGGCCGGCCATACAACGTCGGTCTTTCGGACGCGAATCTTTCGAAGCTT
>Ga0070707_100001630_pt1 | contig 21765 bp, 11 predicted proteins | sample KBSK5502metaG_FD_65468 | JGI IMG/M metagenome (GOLD analysis project Ga0070707, IMG submission 65468) | Corn, switchgrass and miscanthus rhizosphere microbial communities from Kellogg Biological Station, Michigan, USA - KBS K5-50-2 metaG | ecosystem: Host-associated > Plants > Roots >...
CGCCGACGCAGCTGGCGGTTTTCGCCCGTCGTGACGGGCAGGCGGGGAGGTGAGCCGGTGACGGCCCAGCCGGCCCGCGACCGGGTGGTCGACGTGCCCGAGCTGAGCCTCGTCGTGCTGATCGGCGCCAGCGGCTCAGGCAAGTCGACGTTCGCCCGCGCGCATTTCGCCCCGACGGAGGTGATCTCCAGCGACTTCTGCCGGGGTCTGGTCGCTGACGACGAGAACGACCAGTCGGCCAGCCGGGACGCGTTCGACGTCCTGCACTTCATCGCGGGCAAGCGGCTCGCGGCCGGCCGGCTCACCGTGGTCGACGCGACCAACGTCCAGCCGGAGAGCCGCAAGGAACTGATCAGGCTGGCACGGGATCACGACGTGCTCCCCGTCGCGATCGTGCTCGACCTGCCAGAACAGGTCTGCGCCGGCCGGAACGCGGTCAGGGCCGACCGGCAGTTCGGGCCGCGCGTGATCAGCAGGCAGCGGGACCAGCTCAGGCGGGGCCTGCGCGGACTTGAGCGGGAGGGCTTCCGCCGGGTGCACGTGCTCAGGTCGGCGGCCGAGGTCGACGCGGCGGTGATCACGCGCACCAAGCTGTTCAACGACCTGCGAGACCAGACCGGGCCGTTCGACGTGATCGGCGACGTGCACGGCTGCCTGACCGAGCTTGAGGCGCTGCTGGCCGGGCTCGGCTACGAGATCACCGCCGACGAGCGCCGCCGGCCAGCCGGCGCGCGGCACCCGGCGGGCCGCCGTGCCATCTTCCTCGGCGACCTGGTCGACTGCGGCCCCGATACGCCGGGCGTGCTGCGCCTGGTCATCGGCATGGTCGCCGGCGGCGAGGCGCTCTGCGTGCCTGGCAACCACGAGGCCAAGCTGCTCCGCGCGCTGCGCGGCCGCCAGGTTCAGGTGTCACACGGGCTCGCCGAGTCGCTCGCCCAGCTCGAGGCGGAGCCTGCCGAGTTCCGCGCCGAGGTCGAGTCGTTCATCGACGGGCTGATCTCGCATTACGTGCTGGACGGCGGGAAGTTGGTGGTCAGCCACGCCGGCCTGACCGAGCGGCTGCAGGGCCGCGCCTCCGGCCGGGTACGATCGTTCTGCCTGTACGGGGACACGACGGGCGAGACGGACGAGTTCGGCCTGCCGGTCCGGTACCCGTGGGCGGCCGATTACCGCGGCAAGGCGATGGTGCTCTATGGCCACACGCCCGTGCCGTCGGCCGAGTGGGTCAACGGGACCATGTGCCTCGACACCGGATGCGTGTTCGGCGGCCGGCTCACCGCGCTGCGCTACCCCGAGCGCGAGCTGGTGTCCGTGCCTGCCGCCCGCGTCTACTACGAGCCGGCCCGGCCGTTCCCCGTCGACCCGGACGCGGCCGCGCCCGCCCCGGTCGGCGCCGCGAGCGATCCCGGCGTGCTGGACATCGCCGACGTGACCGGCCGTCGCACCATCGAGACGTCCCGACATGGCCGGGTCACGATCAGGGAGGAGAACGCGGCCGCCGCGCTCGAGGTCATGAGCAGGTTCGCCGTGGACCCGCGGTGGCTGCTCTACCTGCCGCCCACGATGAGCCCGGTCGCGACGTCGACCAGGCCCGATTTGCTCGAGCACCCCGATCAGGCGTTCGACGCGTTCCGCGCGGACGGCGTGAATGCCGTCGTGTGCGAGGAAAAGCACATGGGCTCCCGCGCGGTCGCGCTGATCTGCCGGGACGCAGACGTCGCGGGCGCCAAGTTCGGCGCGCCTGGCGGGGCGACAGGGGCGGTATGGACGCGGACCGGGCGGCCGTTCTTCTCGCCCGCGCTGACAGAGCGGCTGCTGGCAAGGCTGCGCGCCGCGGCCGAGACGGCCGGGCTGTTCGACGAGTTGCACGCGGGCTGGCTGCTGCTCGACGCGGAGATCATGCCGTGGAGCGCGAAGGCGGAAGATCTGCTGCGCACCCAGTACGCGGCCGTCGGCGCGGCGGCGCGCGCCGCCCTGCCCGTCGCCGTCGGGGTGCTCGAGCAGGCGGCCGGCTCAGGCCTGGACGTCGCCGCGCTGCTCGAGCGCACCAGGGCCCGGGCCGCCAACGCTGACGCGTTCCGCGCCGCGTACCTGCGGTACTGCTGGCCGACCGACGGCCTCGACGGCGTCAAGATCGCTCCGTTCCAGGTGCTCGCCGCCGGCGGCGAGGCATTCGCGGGCCGTCCGCACGCCTGGCATCTCGGCATCGCCGACCGCCTTGTCGGCGCCGACCCGGTGCTGATCGCGCGGACCGGCAGGATCTTCGCCGACACGACAGATCCTGAGTCGCTGGTCGCGGCCACCGCGTGGTGGCAGGAGATGACCGCAGCCGGCGGCGAGGGGATGGTCGTCAAGCCCGCTGACAGCCTTGTGCGCGGCACGCGCGGGCTTGTCCAGCCCGGGCTGAAGGTCCGCGGCAGAGAGTACCTGCGGATCATTTACGGCCCCGACTACACCGAGCCAGTCAACCTGGACCGGCTCCGCAGCCGCGGTCTCGGGCACAAGCGGTCGCTGGCGCTGCGTGAATACGCCCTCGGCATGGATGCGCTCGATCGGGCCGTTCGCGGCGAGCCGCTCTGGCGGGTGCACGAGTGCGTGTTCGCTGTGCTCGCGCTGGAGTCCGAGCCGGTCGACCCTCGCCTGTGACCAGCGCCGCCAGCGGGCGGCCGGCCCGGCGATCCGCGCGGGCCGAGATGGTCGTCGGCTGGCGAGACGAACCCCGGGCGATTGTGTTGAAATAAGGCATCGGTGCTGCCTTAGACGGAGAGCGACATGCGCAACGAACTGCTCGCTACCGAGGGTTATCTGTCCTTCGCCGGATACCGCACGTGGTACCGCATCACCGGCGAATCGGAGGATCCGGCAAGTTCCCGCTGCTTTGCCTGCACGGCGGGCCTGGCGCGACCTGGCACCACATGGAGCCCTATCAGGAGCTGGCCGCCGAGGGCCGCCGGGTCATCTGCTATGACCAGCTCGGCTGCGGCAACTCCGCGATCAGCGAGCCGCACGAGACCTCGATGTGGACGACCGAGCTGTTCGTCGCGGAGGTCGACGCGGTCCGCAAGGAACTCGGCCTGGACCGCTGCCACGTGCTCGGGCACTCATGGGGCGGCATGCTCGGCATGGCATACGCGCTCACCAGGCCGCCCGGCCTGGTGAGCCTTGCCGCGGAGTCCTCGCCGGCCAGCGTGCCGTTCTGGCTAACCGAACTGGGCAGGCTGCGCGCCGCGCTGCCGCCCGAAGTCGACGAGGTGCTGCGGCGGCACGAGGCCGCGGGCACGACCGACAGCGAGGAGTACCAGACCACCATGGTCGCGTTCTACGACCGGCACGTGTGCCGGTTGCGGCCGTACCCGGACTGGCTGGACCGTACCTTCGCCGGCCTCGAGGCGAATCCCGAGGTCTACTACACGATGAACGGGCCGAGCGAGTTCCATGTGATCGGCCCGCTGAAGGACTTCGACATCACGGCGGAGCTTGGCGCCATCGGAGCGCCCACGCTGCTGTTCTGCGGCGAATTCGACGAGGTGACCACGGCGACCGTGGCGCAAGCGCACGAGCGGATCGGCGGATCGCAGTTCGTGGTGATGCCAGGCTGCTCGCACATGAGCCAGGCCGAGCGGCCTGACCTGACCCTTGGCCTGGTCCGCGGTTTCCTGGCCGGCGTCGAGGCGTCGCAGCGCGGCTAGCGACCGACCCGGCCCGGCCCGACCCGCCCGGCAGCCGCGCCCCGCGCCGACCCGCCCCGACCACCCGCCGCCCCGACCCGCCCGACCTGCCCCACCAGCCTCCGTTCGGGCCGGTGAGCAATTGGGTAGCGATGCCGCACCGTGGGGCATAAGAGGGGCGGATGGCCTGTTATCCGCTATACCCGAGTAGTCCTGTGAGCCCCTGGAGCCCCGACGTGAGCGTGCATGACATCGACCTTCAGACCCTGGCCGGAGAATCCGCCACGCTGGGCGACTACGCCGGCTCGGCGATACTCATCATCAACGTAGCGTCGCAGTGCGGGCTGACGCCCCAGTACGCCGGCCTGCAGCGGCTGCACGACCGCTTCGCCGAGCGCGGGTTCGCCGTGGCCGGCTTTCCCTGCAACCAGTTCGGCGCCCAGGAGCCGGGTACCGCAGAGGAGATCGGCGAATTCTGCGCGGAGAACTACGGCGTCACGTTCCCGCTGTTCGCCAAGATCGATGTGAACGGGCCCGGCCGGCATCCGCTGTACGCGGAGCTGACCCAGGCAGCCGACGCGGAGGGCAAGGCGGGCGACATTCAGTGGAACTTCGAGAAGTTCCTGGTCGGAGGGGACGGCAAGGTGCTCGCGCGATTCAGGCCGCTGACCGAGCCTGAGGCGCCCGAGGTCGTCGACGCGATCGAGGCGGCCTTGCCGCGGTAGTCGCGGTCGCGCTACCCACCGGTCCGGCCGTCATCGCCGCAGCAGGCGGAACGCCAGCTGCGGGAGACCGAACTCGGTCAGGACCCTGGCCGCCTCGCCGGTCACGCCCGGCGGCGGCTCGGCGATCTTGATGTCCGCATGGACGTGTGGCCGCCGACCGAGCAGGACGAACGCCTCGGCCAGCACGACGCACCGCAGCGGGTCGGGCAGGTCGGTCCGCACCGGGCAGTGGCCGCGCGGGTCGTCGAGATGGGACCGGCCCGGTGTCCAGTAGATCTTCGCGGCAACCCCGTTGCTCACCATGCGGCGGTATACCGCCGCTCCGGTCTCTGCGGAATCCGGCCCGATGTCGTGCGGCCGCACGCCTGCCTGCATGACGATGTGAAACCCGATCGCCTCGGCCGCCGCCTGCCACTGGCCAGGCGTCCAGGCCGGGGCGGCATCGGGGAGGGGCTCGTGAGCGGCGAACTCCTGGTCGGGGAGCCACGGGTCGCCCAGCCACCAGGACACCGCGTCTCGGCGGTCGGTCGTCACGGAATCCAGGCGCCATCGGTGTTCGCGATAGACCCAGCAGGCGAACCCGCCTGGTGCGTTCGTTGCTCGGCGCATGCCCGGCTGCGGAGAGCAGCGCTGCCGCTGCAGGTAGCGGCGCAGCTCCTCGGCGGACACGTACGGTGAGATCACTCGCACCACCCGCCGCTTTCCCGCACAAGCCGTACACCCTCGCAGTCCAGGATCGCCGTCCCCGGCGCCGCCCGCAACCGCCGTGCGTAGCGAGGCTCGGCGCCGCGCCCCAACAAGGGCGCATCGGGCCGGGCGCGCCGTTGACCACCATGATCACGGACGATATTTGACATATACGCACAAAATCGTCCGTGATCACGGATCGGGCCGGGCCTGGCCTGGCCGGGCCTGGCTGCGCGGCTCGCCGAGTAGGCGATGGAGCCGTATCAGGCCAGTCGGCCTGGGCCGCGCTTGACCATCTGGTCGGCGATGATCGCGCGCTGCACCTCGCTCGTGCCCTCCCAAATCCGCTCGACGCGCAGTTCCCGGTAGAACCGCTCCGCGGCGTACTCGCGCATGTACCCGCGCCCGCCGAACACCTGGACCGCGCGGTCCGCGACCCGGCCGGCCATCTCCGAGGCGCAGAGCTTGGCCATCGAGCACTGCGCGTGCTGCACCTTGCGGTCGGCGCCCGCGTCGACGCCGCGGGCCGTCTCGTACGTCAGCGACCTGGCCGCGAACAGCTCGGTCAGGCTGTCGGCGAGCATCGCCTGCACCGCGCCGAACTCGGCGATCGGCCGCCGCTGCACGATGCGCTCCCTGGCGAACGCGGTCATCTCGGCGACCAGCCGCTCGGCCGCGCCCAGGCACCGCGCGGCGACCATCAGCCGTTCGAACCTGAACCATTCGTACGCGAAGCTCATCCCGTCGCCCTCGGCGCCGACCAGCTGGGCGGCCGGCACCCGCACGTCTTCGAACGCGACGATCGGGTGCTGGTGCGCATGGCCGAGCGTGTGCATGTAGGCGGGGGTCCTGACCACGCGCACGCCGGGGCTCGGCAGGTCAACAAGGAACATGGCGTGCTCGCCCGCGTGCTCGCCGTTGGTCAGCTTGCCATGGAAGAACGCGTAGTCCGAGGCGTTGAACGAGGTCACATGCCATTTGGTGCCGTTGAGCACGTAGTCGTCGCCGTCCCTGCTCGCCGTCGCCTCGATCGCGTCGACGTCCGAGCCCGCTCCCTCTTCGGTGATCGCGTAGCACTCGTCGCGCTCGCCGCGGGCCGCAGGCCTGACGTACCGCTCGAGCTGGTCGGGCGTCGCCACCGCAGGCAGCCAACCGGGCGGCGTCGCGACGACCCAGGCCAGAGCGTTGGTCACCCGGCCGACCTGCTCCTGGATCAGGACCTGCTGGAGCGACGAGCATCCGCCGCCGCCGACGTCGGCGGGCAGATTCGACGCGTACAGCCCGAGCTCGATCGCCCGCGCCTTGTGCGCTGCCTCCTGCTCGGCGGGCACCTCGCCGTCGGCCATCTCCACCTCGGCCTCGAGCGGTATCAGCTCGTCGGCGAACCGGCGCGCCCGCGCCTGGATTGCCAGATCCTGCTCTGACAGGCTGTACATCGGTTCCCTTTCTGGCCACCCCGCGGGGACACCCCGCGTCCCCCCGAGCGGCCGGGCAGCATGCGGTCAACGAGCCTTGACTGAACGTTCAGTCTATGCCAGCATCGGCGGCATGCCAATGGTCTCTGCGGCCGGCCAGGTCTCGACGGCCGACGCGGTCGTGGTCGGAGGCGGAACGATCGGCGCGTGGTGCGCCTACTTCCTTCGCATGGCCGGCCTGGAGCGGGTCGTCCTGCTGGAGAAGGACAGGCTCGGCCAGGGAGCGAGCAGCCGCGCGGCAGGAGTCGTCAGGACCCAGGGCGGGACCGTCTGGGCCGTCAAGCTCGGCGAGTGGTCGCGCAGGTTCTACCTCAGCCAGGCCGACCTGCTCGCGATCGACTCGGGATTCACCCCGCAGGGATACGTGCTGCCGTGCTTCACCGAGGCCGACGTCGCCGCCGCGCGCGAGCGGATGGCGATGCAGAACTCGCTCGGCATTGACGTGCGCTGGCTTGAGCCCGACGACGTCGACCAGATGAATCCGTGCCTGGCGCCCGGGCTCACGCTCGGCGCGACCTACTGCGCCGAGGATGGCTACCTGCACCCGCCGCGCAACGTGACCGCCTACGCGCACGCGCTGGCGGTGAGCGGCGTCACGGTGCTCGAGCACACCAGCTTCACCGGCCTTGAGGTGGCGGCCGGCGCGGTCAGCGGGGTGCGCACGAGCGCCGGCCCGATCGCCACGTCAATCGTCGTGCTGACCGGCGGGCCCGAACTCGCCGCGGTCGGCCGCATCGCGGGGATCCGGATCCCGGCGGGGGCGGTCAGGCACCAGGTCGCCGTCACCGAGCAGCACCCCGACCTCGCGCCTGCCAGGCTGCCGATGGCCTTCGACCTGGCGTTCGGCCTGTACTGGCGGCCGGAAGACGGCGGCCTGCTGTTCGGCATGTCGAACCCCGACGAGCCTCCTGGCGAGGCCCGCGCGGTCGACACCGAGTACCTCGAGCTGGTTCGCGAGCGGCTGCGCGAGCTGGTCCCGGTGACCGGCCGGCTCGGGCTCCGCCGCACCTGGGCGGCGACCATCGAGTACACGCCCGACCACCTGCCGATCATCGGACCGGCGATTGCCTCAGGACATTTGATCAACGGGGCGTTCGTGGCCGGTGCCGGCGGCCACGGGATGATGTACGGCCCGGCGGTCGCCAGGGCCGTGGCCGACGTGGCGCTGACCGGCAGCTCGCCCGTCGTGGACACGGGCGACCTCGGCCTCGACAGGTTCGACGAGCACGGGAACAGCCGGCTGGCCACCGACCCGATCGCGCTGCCGTTCCCGGAGCACGCGACCAGTTCCCCTGGCAAGGAAGGTACGCGATGACCGATTGCCGATCCGGCCACCTCGTATGTCGCCGCCGCTGCGATCGCCGAACTCGACGACTGAGGGCCGGGGCGCTCGCGGTCAGCGATGTCAAGCGCGCGATGAGGGCTGCCGAATCGCTGATCGAGGTCGCTCGCCGCGTGAACGTCGGCTAGCGCCTCAGCGCGGCATCGATCCCGGTGACCCGTGCGCCCGGGCCGACGGTGATCACCGTCGCCGCGGCCGCCGAGCCGGCGTGCTGCCACCACTGGGTGTTGAAACCGGAGTCTCCGCAGCCCGCCGAGAACTCGACCTTGTACCGGCCGGGTTGCACCCCGGCGAGCGTGTACCGGCCGCCGGCGCCGGTCACGGCGATCTCCGGCCGCTGGCTGAGCCCAAGCAGAGGATCGGGCACGGTGCCGACCGGAGTGGCCGTCACGCATTCGCCGCTGACCTGCTGGTGTGCCAGATCAGTCACGGCGCCCGAAATCGAGCCCGTGGCTGCGAGCGTCGCATTGATGCTGGCGGTATCGGCGCCTGCGACGACAGCTACCTGGTCAGCCGTCGCCTGCGTCGGCTGATCGTTGAACCACAGCGGTGCCAGATCGTCATCCGGGAAGAAGCAATATGGATCGGCGAAGTAGACCTGGTACTTGCCTGTCGCAAGCTCGGTGATCTTGTAGGTGCCATCTGGATTGGTTGTCGTCAGGCCGAAGCTACCGCCCGGCTTGACCGGGACAGCGATCACGCAGACATTGCCCCGGCCGCCGGCGGGCGACCCGGCCAGCACGCGGCCAGAGATGGATCCGCTCGCCGGGATCCTGACGTTGATCCCGGTGACCGCTTGCGGAGCACGCACCTGTACCTCGCCAGGCCGCGTGATTGAGGCGGCATTCGCTTTGGTGCAATCTGCGGCGAAGATCTGGTACTTGCCTGTGCTGAGCCCTGGGAGCGTGTAGCCGCCGGCACGGCCAGTGAACGCGAAGCGGAGCGACTGGGTGGCGGCATCGTACGCTTGCACACAGAACCCTTGCCGCCCCCGGCCGGCGCTGCCGATCACATGACCAGAGATCGATCCGCCCGCCCCGAGCCTGGCGTCGATGTGCGGCGTCGCACGGCCCTCCCGCACGAGCACGGGCGTCGCTGACCCCTGCGTCGGCTTGGCCCGGTACCACTGGGACCCGTACCGGTTCCTGACGCAGGTGGAGAACTGGACGTCGTAGCGTCCCGCGGGCAGATGGCGAATGTGGTACGCACCGTTTCTGGTGATCGGCCCCGGTCCGATGACCGCGGGAAACGGCTCCCCGGCCGGCACGGCGAGCAGGCATATACGGCTGAGCGGCGTTCCCGTGCGGCTCGTGACCGATCCGGTGATCGAGCCGGGTGAGTGCATGACGGCGCTAACGCCGGCGGTGACCTGCCCGGCGGCGGCGGAGACGAGATCGGCGCTTTCCGCGGTTCGACGCGACCTGAACCATTGCCTGGCGACGGAGCCGGTACCGCATCCGAATTCGACAAAGTAGACGCCAGGGCTCAGGTTGCTTGCCCGGTATGAGCCATTGGCTGTGTGCTCGATGTGGGTGTTTCCAAGGTCTCCGAACAGCTGATCCGACCTGCCGGTAATCCGGACGCAGATGCCGTTGAGCCGGTGGCCTCTCGCGTCGGTGACGGCACCCGTGATGGTGGCACCCGGTCGCATGGTGGCGTCGATGCCGGTCCTGATGTGGCCAGCAGTGAGCTTGACGGGATCGGCCGCGGCCGCCGTAATCTCGCCGTTGTAGTACTGCGGCAGGTAGCTGCCGGTGTTGCCGCACCCGCCGGCGAACTGGACTGTATAGGTCCCGGGATTCAGTCGGGTGGCAGCGTATGTCCCGTCGCGCTTTGTGTGAATGCCGAAGCTGAGTCCGCTTGTACCGCCGATGTCGACGCAGATGCCGCCGACCGGCTTGCCGTGCATGTTCGTGACGGTCCCCGAGATGCCGGCGTCAGGCACGAGGAAGACGTTTACGCCGCGCTTAGCCTGGCCCGCGCCCACCGTCACAGAACGCACTCGCTCCACGTAGCCGCCGCGGTTGCCGCAGCCGGTCTGATATTGGACGACATAGTCGCCAGCGGCCAGGCCAATCAGCGTGTAACGGCCGGCCTTGCCGGTGCGGCTGTCGACGCTGATGCCTGTGCGCGGATCGTATGCGTCGACGCAGATCCCGCGTAGGACCGGACCACTCGCGCTGCCGCCGCGCACCGCGCCCGCGATCGCGGAGCCCGGTTCGAGCGCGCCGTTGACGTTGCTTACCTTCCGGGTTCCCGCGACGCGGATGCTGGTCGCAGCGCGTCGCGTGGCGGCGTGCCGCCACCACTGGGGGGCATAGTTGCCCGTGCTGCCGCAGCCGATCCTGAATCCGACTGTGTAGCTGCCCTTGAACAGCCCGTGCACGACGTATTTTCCGTACTTGCCGGTCCTGGGTATCGCTTCCGTGAAGCCTCCGGCAACCCGGCCGTTGACCGTGACGCAGATGCCGAGCAGCGGCTTACCCGACTTGCTCCGCACGGTGCCCGAAATCTGCCCGCCCCGGCGCAAGCTGGCATCGATCCTGGTCGTGGTCCCGCCTGCCCTGACCCTGATGACTGCGGCCTTGGGCGACGGGAACGGCGTGGTCACGCCCTTGTACCACTGACTCAGCCAGTTGCCTGGATCCGGGCAGCCGAACGAGCCGGCGAACAGCACCTGATACCGGCCCGCGCGCACCTTCCGCAATGTGTAGTGGCCGTTCGCCGATGTCACAGTGGTCGGCACGAAGCCACTGCCGACCGGGAACGCCTGCACGCAGACCCTGCCGACCGGATGACCGTTGCCCGTCACCAGTCCGCCGATGCGGCCAGTGCCTGACGCCGTGGGCTTCGCTCGACCGCGCGGGCCGCTCGGTGCGCCGGCGAGTCCGAGCGTGACCGTCGGCATGTTCTTGAGCTGTCCGGAGACCACGGTCGGCTGCACCTGCATCTGAACGTCCGGCTGGCCGGGGACTCCCACACCCGCTACCAGTTCTGCGTACGACCTCCGCGGTGAGCAGGCTCGGTAGGTGACGCTATAGCTGCCAGGCCGAAGGCCGGACAGGACGTACCGGCCATCGGCCCTGGTCACGGTCATCTTGCTGCCCACGGCACCGATAGCCGTCACGCACGCGCCGGAGACCGGGCGGTGGTCGATTCCGTCGACCAGGCCAGTGAGCACGCCGCCGCGGTCCCTGGCGGCGGCGAATGCGGCCAGGTTGGCGCGCAGAATCGCCCTCATGGCCGGCGGGCCGCCGCCCCTTGTCACCGCCGCTGCGGTGCGCGCCTGGGCCGGGACGGCAGGCAGCGCGGCGAATCCTCCGGCGAGCAGGCCGGCCAGAGTGCCGATCACCAGCGATCTGCGCGACACGAGCTCGCCTCCCTCATTTGGGGTGTCAGCGTTTCAGCGTGGCGCCGATCCCGGTCGCGAGCAGCGCCCGTCGCGCGGGGCTGACAGTCATCTGTCGCTCCACTCAGCGGTGCAGGGTGACGCTGATTCCCCTCGTCACGTGCGCCGCGCGCACGGCGATGACCGTCGCGCCCGAGCGGGTCGGCGCGTTCTTGTACCAGCGCGTCGCGTAGCCGCTCGCGCCGCAGCCGGTCGTGAACCTGACCACGTACCGGCCTGGCTGCAGGTCGCCGATCCGGTAACCGCCGCCCGCGGCGGTCACGCCGGCCGGGACGCCGAGGCCGCCCGCGACCGGCACCGCCTCCGCGCAGATCCCGGCGACCGGCTTGCCGGCCGTCCCGCGGACGACGCCGGTGATCTCGCCAGCGGTTGGCAGGGTGACGTTGCCTGTGGTCGTCTGGCCGGCGCTCACCTGGACCGGGCCCGAGGTCCCGGCGGCCAGGCTCGGCTCGTCGCTGGAGCAGCCTGGGTCTCCTGCCAGGATCTCGTAGCGGCCTGGAGCGAGGTTCGTCGCTTGGTACTGGCCGCCCTGCAGCGAAATCGTGCCGAACGCCGACGCTGTTCGGCTGAGCGGCAGCACCTCGACGCATGTCCCAGGGGCAGGCCTGGATCCGTCGGCGAGGCGGACGCTCGTGACCCCGGAGACCGTGCCGCCGAGGCCAAGCTGCTCGTTGATGCCGCGCACCGACCTGCCCGCCACGATGTGCACCCGCGAGCTTCTGATCTGGCCAGCAAGTGCGGATTCGAAGGAGCACGGGTCGAACTCCACGATGTAGTTGCCGGAGCTGAGGCTGTTCACCGTGTAGCGACCGCGGCGGTCGGTGAGGCTAAAGCTGACCGTGCTGAAGTCGGGCGTGTAGGCGAAGACGCAGACGAAGCTGACCGGCCTGTGGGTCGGCTGGTACACAACCTGCCCGCTGATCTGCCCGCCCTTGGTCATCGCAGCGTCGATGTTCGCGGTTGTCTGCTGCCCCTTGACCACGACGGCGTCCGCGGAGGCCGGCGTAGAGCGGCCCTTGTACCACTGGTTGGCGAAGTTCGGACTCGTCTGGCCGAAGAAGAAGAAGAGTCCGCCGCCGCAGTTGGAGAACTCGACGATGTACCGGCCCGCCGGCAGCCCGGTCAGCGTGTATGTTCCTTTCCGCCCGGTGAACCACAATGTGCCAACCCCGGAGCGCGGGTTGGTGGCCGTGACGCAGATGCCGCCGATCGGCTTGCCCGTTGCCTTGTCCGTGACCACGCCGGTGATCTTCCCGGCCGGCACGAGCGTGGCGTTGACGCCGCTTGTGACCTTGCCGCCGGCGACGTAGACGAGGTCCGGTGGCGCGCCGGCGCCCTGTCGGCTGAACTCCTGATCCGCATACGCCGACTGCCTGCAGCCGCCGTGCCCGGAGGCCTGGCCGGTGAAGAGCACCTCGTACTGGCCGGGCGGGAGATTAGTCGAGCTGTACCGTGCGTTCCTGGCGACCCTGAAGTCGGCGAAGTTGCCGCCTCCGCCGGCTCCGGTCACGCCGAACACGATCACGCAGACCCGGTCGACCGGCCGGCCTGCCTGGTCGGTGACCCGGCCGGTGATCGTGCCACCCGGCCGCATGCGGGCGTTGATGCCGCTCGTGACCTGCCCGGCGGTCACGGTGATCGGCGTCGGGCCGAAGAAGGTCGGATCGCCCCGGTAGGCCACGGGCGCCAGGCTCTCGGTGTTGCCGCATCCTCCCTCGAAGCCCACGAGATAGCTGCCGGAGAAGAGCTGCCTGAGCCGGTACGAGCCGTCGCTCGCCGTGATGGCGAACGCGCCGAAATTGGCGTCGGAGATCACGCAGACCCCGCCGACCGGCTTGCCGTGGCTGTCCCTGACCACGCCCGAGATGACACCGCCGGTCGGCAGCACCGCGTCGGCCGTGGTCGTGACCTTGCTGCTGACCGTCGCCGCCGCCGAGACGGGCAGGTAATTGCCCTTGTTGCCGCAGTTCGAGAACATCCCGCCGGGAATGAACTCGAGCTGGTAGTTCCCGGGGGACGCCCGCTTGATCGAGTAGGTGCCGTCTGCGGCGGTCCTGGCGAACAGGAAGCTCAGGCCGTCGCTGGTCAGCGCGACCACGCAGATGCCCCCGAGCGGCTTGCCGTCGGAGTTCTTGACCAGGCCGGCCAGCGATCCGTCGAGCGGCAGCACCGCGTTGACGTGCGGCGTGGTCCTGCCCTGCCTGACTCTCACCAGGCTAGGCAGCTGGACGGTCCCGTACGGGCCGCGGTTTCCGCAGCCAGTGGAGAATGCCACCTGGTAGCTGCCGCCGACCAGGCCCTGGAGCCGGAACGTCCCGTCGGCCTTGGTGTTCGCCTGGTAGAACGAGAAGCCGGTGGCGCTGTTCGCAAATACGCAGATGCCCGCCAGCTTCTTGCCTTCCGAGCTCTTGACCGTGCCCGTGACGCTCCCTCCGAGCGTGAGCACGCCGGTGATGCCCGAGGTCGTCTTGCCGTCGGTGACCGCCACGAGCTTGCGCAGGCGCAGCGGCAGCCAGGGCGAACCGCCCCGGCGGCAGAACGGGCCGACCTCGACCTGGTACTTGCGCGTGGCCAGGCTGGGCAGCCGGAACGTGCCATCCCCGCGGGTCAGCGCGAACCCTTCGAAGAGCCGCTGGCCGCCGGTTCCGAAGGCGATCACGCACAGGCCGCCGAGCGAGGGATGGCTCTTCGCGCGGGTGCGGAACCTGCCGGTGATCACGGCGCCCGCTCCGAGCGAGGCATCGATGCCCGTCACCGTCTTGCGCGCCGCGACGCGCAACGGCGTCGCCCTGGCGGTCGACCCGGCCGCCTTCCACAGTTGCGGGGCGAAGTTGACCCTCGCCGCGCACAGCGGCAGGAAGTCGACGTAGTAGCGGCCAGGCCGCACCCTGACCCGGTACCGGCCGGTCGAGCCGGTGCGCGCGACGGCGACGAAGAACCGCGCCGATACCGGCGCGACCGCCACGCAGACCCGGGCGACCGGGCGTCCCGCGCTGCTGGTGACCCGGCCGGAGATGACGCCCGCGTTCCTGGCGCTCGCCGACGCCTGGAACGTCCGGCCTGAGGCAAGCTCGCTGATCAGCCTGCCCTGCTGCTCGGCAGCGTTGAGGTGCCCGGGGCGAGTCGCCACAGGCGAGGGATGGGCAAAGCGCGGCGAGATCATCCCGAGCGTGACCGGTGCGAGCTCGACTGGCGAGGAACTCGCGACCATGACCTTCGCCGCGGACGCGCGGGTCAGGCCGCCGTACCACTGGGCGGTAAAGCGGGCGACCGGCGAGCAGCCGCGGTACTCGACCCGGTAGGCGCCGAGCGGCAGCCCGGCGAGCACGAACCGGCCGTCGGGCCTGGAGAACGTGCGGCGGGTGGCGAGCACACCGCTCGCGGTCACGCACACGCCCGCTTCTGGGTCGCCGGCGGGACCCCGGACCAGGCCGGTGATGACGCCGCGCTGGTTCCGCAGCGCCCTGAGGCGCTTCGCCCGGGCGAGAGCCCTGAGCTGTGACGGGGTCGGAGACGGCCGCGCGGCACGGGCGCGGACGGCGGTCCGGCCGGCGCTGAGCGGGCTCGCCGCCGCTGGCAGCGCGGTCAGACCGACGCCGATGAGTGCCCCGGTCACGGCCAGGCTCTGCGCGATTCGTCGCATCGTGTGAACTCCTGCTCTCCCGGCCGCATCCTGCGCCAGCCAGCGAGAGCATAGACCGAACGAGCGGGCTTATGTACGTCGGGATGCTAATATTTAGGAATTCACGTGCTTCGCCAGGAGACCCGACTGGCACTGGCCTGGCTCGTGGACAGCGTCGCATGACCCGGGTGAGGGCGCGGCTGAGTCGTGGCCGAGCTCCTCAGGGGAAAACGGGCTGATCTCATGAATGTCATGAATGTCATGAATGTTATAAATAGTAACTTCCATGGCAAGTCCTTGCAGATCGTCATGAGGCCTCAGTAACATGCACCGATGACCCAGTCTGAGGAGCCGGCTAGCGACAGGCCATCGCCTAGTCGCTCAAGCAGGGCATTGGCGCTACGCGCCGGCGCCGAGAGCGGCGACGCCGTCGGCGTGGCGCCGGCACGCAGGGAGGTCGGCTGGGTCCAGCAGCACCGAGTACTGGCCGCGGGGCTTGTGCTCATTGCGGTTGACCTGGTCTGGCGAGCGCAGATTCTCAGTCACCTGTACTTCCGTCAGGATGACTTCGAGAACCTGGACCTTGCTTTCAAGTCCGCACTGAACGTGCATTACCTCACGTTTATCGGCTCAGGTGACCTGATGATGGGCCAGCGACTGCTGGCCTGGATGTTGTCGAGGGTGGCGCTCTACGACTGGACGCTAGCGGCAGCGATCATTCTCGTTCTCTTCGGGGCCTCCGCGCTCGCCGGGCTCAGGTTGCTGCGGACACTATTCGGAGAGCACCCTGCCATTCTTATCGCTCTCGCCTTGTATCTGCTCTCGCCGCTGACGGTGCCCTCATTCGGCTGGTGGTCCAGCGCGGTCGAGGAAGTACCACTACAGCTAGCCATCTTCTTGGCACTTAATGCGCACGTGCTGTATCTGCGCGGTCGACAGAAGAAGCACCTAGCGGCCGCCATCGGATGGGTGGCATTCAGTCTTTTCTTCTACGAGAAGGGACTCGTACTGCCGCCACTGCTCTTCGCAGTGACTGCTGCCTACTTCGCGGGACGGCGGTCTTTCCTCAGCGGCGCATGGCTGGCTCTGAGCCGGTACCGGGCGGCATGGCTGTCCTACGCCGCGCTGCTCGTCGCCTACTCGATCCTTCTCGCAGTGTCGCTGGGGACAGCCATCGCTCAGCCGCAGGCGCCACACTCGATAGGCACCGTGACTAGCTTCTCCTGGCATTTGCTGAAGGACGAGCTAGTACCAGGTTCGCTCGGCGGGCCGTGGCGGTGGCTGCCTTTTCCCGGGAATGCCTATGCCATCGCGGCGCCACCATCCGGGCTTACCTGGCTCGCCATGATCGTGGCGATAGCGCTCATCGGGGTGAGCGTGCTGCGCAGGAAGGTCGCCTGGCGAGCGTGGGCGATCTGGATCGGCTGGGTGGCATTCGCGGACATGCTGCCCGTCATCCTCCGCAGGATGAACGGCCCATACCCGATCCTTTACGCCCTAGAAACCCGCTATGTCTCCGACTCTGTCGCGGTCCTGGCCATCTGCCTGTGCCTGGCCTTCCTGCCGCTCGTGCCCGAGCACAAGACGACGGTTCCTGGATTCAACTGGGACCGGCGCTCGGAGGGAGTCGAGAGCGCCTGGCGAAGGTTCGCCTCCGGCGTCATTGTCGTGTTCATCCTCGGATCCCTGCTGTCGACCTGGTCATATGAGTCACATGTTTCTGGCAGCGTGGTCGCGCACTACATCGCCAACGGTCGCCGGGCTCTGCGACTCATGCCGCGTTCCGCGGCAATCGTTGACACGCCTGTCCCTGGCGATGTCGTCGTCGGCCATATTCATCCGGCCCTCGCCTCGACGGTCCTCGGAGACATGGTTCGCAAGCGATTGCGCTGGATTACCGCTCCTGCGGGTACCATCGACGGCTTGAGAATCTTCGGTCCTGACGGCCGGTTGTACCTGGCTGCCGTCAAGGGCGGGACCAGTCCGTGGGGACATCCGTGTTTCGCGAATCACCATGGCCATATCGCTGTGAACTTCTGGACAGCGTCACCGACATATAGTGACGTGCTGCGCATCGGTTACTTGTGGTATTCCAAGGTCCAGGGAACGGCCGACGTGCACTACGGGGCGAGCAGCCATGTCATGCCCCTGGAACCTGGCCTGCATACTGGTTACCTGAAAGTCAGCGGCTCAGCGCACGGCGTCGTCGTGAATCACATCGCCGGCGGAGGCCTGTGCGTCGGGGAGGTCGGCGCGGGCTTCCTGGTGCCTGACTACCGGGCACCAGCCGTGCCGCCCGTGCCAGCAACCGGCCGTGCGCTCAGTGGATGACCTAAGGGCGTGAGCGAGACGACAGGCTCGGTGTCCAGCGGCCAAGATATGGTGGCGACGCTCGGCGCCGACGACGATTTCGAGGGAGTCGATGTCCGCGGCTTGCTCGACAGGATCAAACAGCGCCGGGTACTGCTAGGCGGTCTCTCGCTCATCGTCGTCTCGCTGCTGTGGCGGATCCAATTCCTCAGCCATCTGTACTTCCGTCTCGATGACTTCATCGACCTGGACAAGGCGATCCAGAGCCCGTTCGACTGGTCGTACCTCACCTACAACGGAGTCGGCCACCTGATCATCGGGGTTCGTGCCGTCGGCTGGTTCCTGGCGAGGACGACGCTGTATAACTGGAGACTGGACAGCGCGGTCGACCTCGTCCTGGTTGGCCTATCTGGCTTGGCAGCGCTCCGAATGCTGCGGACGATGTTCGGGGAACGGCCAGCAATCCTCATACCGCTCGCGGTCTACCTCTTCTGCCCGCTGACCATGCCGGGCCTTGGTGAATGGTCTTCGGCTCTCGAGGCGATTCCGCTTCAGCTCGCCATCTTCATGGCCGTTGACGCTCAGGTGCGCTACCTGAGAACTGCCCGCCGGCGGTATTTCGTCCACGCCGTCCTGTGGGTGCTATTCGGCCTTGTGTTCTTCGAGAAAGGGCTCGTGCTTCCGCCGCTGCTCTTCGCGCTCACCGCCGGGTTCTTCGCGGGCGAAAGCTCCTGGCTGGACGGCATGCGCGTGACCCTGATCCGGCTCTGGCGGGACTGGATCGTCTACGCCGTGCTGATGGCCGGTTACGTAGTGATACTTGCTCAGTCTCTGCGAACCTCCCGGGTGCACCCGTCCGTACCTGCGTCGGGCGCAGCGGTCTGGCACCTGACTTGGGGACTGGTTGCCAAGACATTCCTGCCAGGAGCGTTCGGCGGGCCGTGGCGCTGGTTCGGTGGCGGCACGTACGCATTGTCCTCTCCGCCTATCCAGATGGTGACCTTGTCGCTGGCGGCGGCCGTCATTGTCATCGGAACGAGTGTGTGGTTCAGCAAGAGCGCCTGGCGAGCATGGGCCATACTGGCCGGCTGGATCGTCGTTGCTGATCTGTTCCCGATCTTCGCCGGCCGGGTCAACAACTATCCGCTTGACCTGTTGGCGTCGGAGACCCGGTACGTAGCGGACGCGGTGCCCGTTCTGGCTCTCTGCATCGGCCTGGCCTTCTGGCCTCTGACGGACGAGCCGGCAGCCAAGGCCGCGCGTGTACGCGCGCACGCTGGCAGTAAAACCGGCCAGCTGCTGCACTATGCGACAGGCAGCCTAGCCGCTGTCTTCCTCTTCGGCTCCCTCTGGTCAGTGCAGGCCTATCAGAACGCGACCGCGAGCACGGTGGCTTCGAGCTATGTAAGGAACGCCACGCGCGCGCTTGAGCAAGCGCCCGTCGGCGCACTGGTGGCTGACGCGCCGGTCCCGGCTCAGATCATCCTGAATCACGACGGGAGCTACGTCCTCGCGTCTCAGTTCATCGGAGACATGGAGCGCAACCACTTCGGCCATCGGGTCACGTGGGTCGAACAGCCGCACGGCACCATCGACGGTCTCAGCATCTTCGGCACGGACGGCCGGCTCTACCTGGCGAAGGTCACTGGGGCCGCAAGCCCTGCCGTGCCGCGCAGGACTCACTTGCACGGATGCTGGCCTGCGCACCACCGCACGATAACCGTCACGCTGGCTACTCTGGCGCCGAACACGACGAGCATCCTGCGGATCGGCTATATCTGGGTCTCCGCGATCTCCTCCACCGTGACGGTTGACTATGGTCAGGCGGTCAGGACGCTAGACGTCCGGCCGGGTCTGCACACCGGATACGTGAGCGTTTCTGGCACGGTTTCCAGCGTTGTCATCAAGAGCTCTGGCGTGGGCCGTATGTGCGTCGGCGATGTGCAGGTCGGCAGCCTCGCACCAGATACGGCACATCCGGCTCTGCCGACGGCCGGGCAGTAGCTCCTGCGCTGAGGTCGCCGCAGGACGCGTTCCGGCGATCGTGACCCGGGCTGATCACGTCATGGGCGTTCGATCACCAGGGCGTCGACCGCGACGGCGCCGAGCGGGCCGCAGATCAGCGGGTTGATGTCGAGCGCCTCGATGTGCTCGCCGAGCTCGCAGGCGAGCTCGGCGAGGCCTGCCACGGCGTGGGCGATCGCGCCGAGATCGGCAGGGGCGGCGCCGCGGACGCCGGCCAGCAGCCTGCCGACCTTGAGGCCGTCAAGCAGCCTGGCCGCCTGGTCCGGCGTGAGCGGCGGGAGCGCGACGGCGCGGTCGGCGATCACCTCGACGAGGGTTCCGCCCGCGCCGATGACGACCAGCGGGCCGAGGTCAGGGTCGCGGATCAGGCCGAGCGCCAGCTCGGTGCCCGGCGGAGCGGTCTCGCAGACCAGCGCCGCCGGCCCGAGCCTTGCGGCCAGGTCCGCGTAGCCCGCCAGCAGCTCGGCCTCGTCGCGGATGCCGAGCAGCACGCCGTGGGCGTCTGACTTGTGCGCGATCCCCGGCTCGTCGGTCTTGAGCACGACCGGGTAACCGATCCGTGCGGCTGCGGCCGCCGCGGCGGCCTGGTCGGTGACCCGCTCGGCGCGGGCCGTCGTGATGCCGTACTCGCGGAGCAGGGCGAGCTGCGCGGCCCCGGTCTCGCCGGAGCGGGCGAGCAGCGCCAAGGCGCGTTCTGCCCGTGCGGCGTTCGCCGTGCCTGCGCCCGGCCCGGCCGGGCCGGGCGCAGCCACTCCCGCCGGCGGGCGGCGGGAGTGGCCGAGCAGGTGCCGCAGCGCCAGCAGTCCTGGCCGCAGGCCCTCGAGCACCGGGATGCCGCGGCCGCGCAGGAGCGCGGCCGCTTCGGGGTCGATCGCGCTCGCCAGGTTGCTGATCACGACGGCGGGCTTGCCGGTATACGCGGCCACGTCGAGCATGGCCATCTGGTAGGCCGTGTCGCCGTCGAGCTCGGGCACCAGGTCGACCGCGAGCGCGACCGCGTCGACGGCCTCGTCGTCGGCGAGCGTCTTGAGCGAGGCGGCGAACAGCTCCCGCGTGCCGGAGCCGGTTCCCCAGACGTCGAGCGGATTCGCCGGGATCAGGCCGGGATCGAGCAGCTCGGCCAGGCGGGCCTTGGTCGCGTCGCTGATCGCGGCGAACGGCACGCCGAGCTCGTCGGCGACGTCGGCGACGTGCGCGCGTTGCAGGCCCGAGTCGTGCACGGTCGCGATACCGCGAACGGGCATGAAGCTCGCGCGGTTGCCGCTCTCGGCCGCCATGCTGTCAACACCAACGGCACGTTGATGGTCTTGTTTCGACGTCGGCGGCACTTCGGTGTTGTTCGCGCGTCGGCGGCTGACGCGGAGCGAGAACAGCTCGAGCGTCTCAGCGAGTTCGGCCAGGTCCGCGACCCGGTGGACGCCGTAGGCGCGGGCGAGCGCCTCCCAGGCGCCGTCCGACCCGGCGAGCGCGCCCGAGTGCGCGGTGACCATCGCCCGCCCGCGGGCGGACTTGCCCGCGGTGAGCAGCACGACGGGCAGATCGCGTTCGGCCGCGAGCGCGAGCACCTGCCTGAGCCGGTCAGGCTGGCGCATCGCCTCGAGCACCAGCGCGAGCACCTTCGTGTCGGGCTGCGCGAGCGCGTAGGAGAGGTACGACGGCGCCGCGGTGACGAGCTCCTGGCCGGAGGAGACCGCCAGCGTGAACCCGAACGCGCGGCGGGTGCGCAGCAGCGTGGAGAACACCGACCCGGAGTGCGTGACCAGGGCGACCGGTCCGGCCGGGAGCGGGTCGGGCTCGACGTACCCCATCGCCCGCAGGCCGTAGCCGACGTTGGCAAAGCCCATGCAGCCCGCGCCGCACAGCTCCATCCCGGCGGACACGGCGATCGAGGCGAGGCGCTGCCTGAGGCCGGCTGGGCGGGTACCCCCCGAGTTCGGGGATGTTCGCCCGCCGCGCGGCCGCTGTGCAATGGCTGTCCGGGGGGACCCGAGCGGCGAGCCCGCCCCGGGCGGGCTCGCCGCCTCAGCCGGCACCCGACCGGGGTCGGGTGCCGGAGCCGCCCCCCGGCCCGTGGTCTCCGGTGGGTGCGCGGTGAGTATCTCGCTGGCCGGATCCAGCGCCGAATCGGCTTTCGGGGAGCCTGCGGGGGGTGTCCCCGCGCAGGCCGCGTTGCCGAAGATCACGGCGGACCCGCAGCCGATCCGGGCGGCGAGCGCCAGCTGCTCCTCAAGGGCGGCGTCGGGCACGCCGAGCAGCACGAGGTCGGCTGGCTCGGGCAGGTCGGCGAGCGACGGGTAGCAGCTGATGCCATCGATGTCGGCGTAGCGCGGGTTGACCGGGTAAACGGCGGGCCCGGCCCGCGACTTGAGGACCTCGGCGAGCATCCGTGAGCCGAAGCTGTCAGGTCGCCTGGACGCGCCGACCAGCGCGACCGAGCGCGCCTCGAGCATCGCGAGCAGCGCCCGGCTGTCGCCTGCCGGGAGCTGGCGTGCGAGCCGTTGG
>Ga0070707_100001638_pt1 | contig 21731 bp, 21 predicted proteins | sample KBSK5502metaG_FD_65468 | JGI IMG/M metagenome (GOLD analysis project Ga0070707, IMG submission 65468) | Corn, switchgrass and miscanthus rhizosphere microbial communities from Kellogg Biological Station, Michigan, USA - KBS K5-50-2 metaG | ecosystem: Host-associated > Plants > Roots >...
CGTGGAGGCGGTCACGACCCACCGGCCGTCGCTCGACGACGTCTATCTCCACTACACGGGCCGCGAGTTCGCAGCCGAGGACGAGCAGGGACGCCAGACCGGTCCCGGCGAGGACCGGCGGCGATGACCGTCGCGATCCGGCACACGTGGTTCATGGTCGGGCGGCAGCTGCGAAACCTGATGCGAGAACCGATCTGGATCGCGCTCCTGCTCGTGCAGCCGATGGTCTGGCTTCTGCTCTACGGACAGCTCTTCAAGCGCGTCACGCACCTGCCGGGCGGCGGCTTCGGGACCACCTCCTACATCGCCTTCCTGGCTCCGGCGATCGTGATCATGAACTCGTTCTTCGGAGCGACCTGGAGCGGAATGGCGATGATCAGCGACCTCGACCGCGACGTGCTGCCGCGCTTCCTCGCCACGCCCGTCAGCCGCATTTCGCTGGTCGTCTCCCAGATCGTCCGTTCGGCGCTGATCGCGGTGATCCAGGGCGCGATCATTCTCTTCGTCTCGCTCGCGCTCGGCGTCCGGGTTCACACCGGGCTCGTCGGCTGGGTCGTCGTACTGATCGCGGCCGCCCTGATGAACGCGGCGTTCGCTGGGCTCTCCCAGGGGATCGCGCTGCTCGTACGCAAGGAGGCGACGATGATCGCGATCGCAAACTTCATCGGTCTGCCCCTGTTCTTTCTGTCCTCGACGCTGATCTCGATCCGTCAGATCCCGCACTGGATGCGGATCGCGGCGAAGTTCAACCCGGTCAACTGGGGCGTGATCGCGGCACGCGAGGTCGTCCTGCCCGGAACGAACTGGAATTCCGTCGGGCTGCATCTTGCGCTGCTCTTCGTGCTGTCGGTCGGGACTGCCACGTTTGCGACCTGGACGTTCCGGGCGTACCAACGGACGATCTGAAACTTTCAACGCGGGTCAGTCGCCACCCGGATCAGACGGCAACGGACGATCTGAAACTTTCAACGCGGGGTCAGTCGCCACCCGGATCAGACGGCCGCGGCGGCGAAGCCACCACGGCCTCCAGATCGGAGAGGTCCAGGAGCTTTTAGTCCTTGTCCTGGGTAATCACGCAGACGACCTGCCCGGTCGTGACAGCCTGGCCCGGCTCGACCGACAGCTCGGTGACGACGCCGTCGCGGTGAGCGGTGATCTCGTTCTCCATCTTCATCGCCTCGACGATGCAGACCACCTGTCCGGCCCGAACCTCGTCACCTTCGGCGACTTGGACCGCGAGCACGGTGCCCTGCATCGGGGTCACGACCGCGTCCTTGGCGGCGCCGCGATGCGCCGCGCGGCCGGTTCGCTCTCGGCGGCGGCGGGCCAGTTCCGCGAAGGGAGGTTCCGGGATCAAAGCCTTCACCTCGTAGAGGCGGCCGTCGAGCTCGACGCTAGACACGCGCTCTAGAAGCCTGCCGTCCGGCGAGGCAATTAGCGTTGTTGGCTGATGAGACAACTGCTCAGCTCGCTCGGCAAGCTCTTTCGATTCCACAACTCCGTGGCACGTTTGCCCGGCGACGAAGCACGGATGCTCGAGCAGCGCCCGGTGGAACCCAAGCAGTGTCGTGACGCCGCCGATCTCGTACTCGTCGAGCGCGCGCAGCATCCGCCGCCGCGCGTGCTCGCGGTCGACGCCGTGGACGACAAGCTTGGAGATCAGCGGGTCGTACAGCCCGACGACCTCGCTGCCTGCGGCAACCCCCGAGTCGACCCTGACGCCCGGACCCCCCGGCTCCCGGTAGCCCGTGATCCGCCCGGGACTGGGCAGAAAGCCGTTCGACGGGTCCTCGGCGTTGATCCGGCACTCAAGCGCGTGTCCGGTCAGCCGGACGTCGTCCTGGCGCAGCGATAGCGGCTCCCCAGCCGCGATGAGAACCTGCTCGCGCACGAGGTCGAGGCCGGTGACGAGCTCAGTGACGGTGTGCTCGACCTGGATTCGCGTATTCATTTCCAGGAAGAAGTAGTTGCCGTCGCCGTCGAGCAGCCCCTCGAGGGTGCCGGCGCTGCGGTACCCGACCGCCCGGGCGGCGTCGATGCCGAGCCGGCCGATCCGGTCACGCAGCTCGTCGTCTACCGCCGGCGAGGGCGTCTCCTCGACGAGCTTCTGGTGACGCCGCTGGATCGTGCAGTCGCGCTCGCCAAGGTGGATGACGTTGCCGTGTCCGTCCGCGAGGATCTGTACTTCGACGTGCCGCGGATCCTCGAGGTAGCGCTCGACGTATACGTCGGCGTCGGAGAAGTACGCCTCGCCCTCGCGGCGTGCGGACTCGTAGGCGCGCTCGACCTCGTCCGGGCCGGCCACGACCTTGAGTCCTTTGCCGCCCCCGCCGGCCGAGGCCTTGATCGCGATCGGCCAGCCAAGCTCGTCGCCGAGGCGACGGACATCCTCGGCAGACTGGACCGGCGCGGTCGTGCCCGGCACGATCGGCACACCTGCGGCGCTCACCGTTTCACGGGCGGTGGTCTTGGAGCCCATCACGTCGATTGCCTCCGGCGGGGGGCCGATCCAAACGATTCCGGCCGCTTGGCACGCACGCGCGAAGTCCGCGTTCTCGGCGAGGAACCCATAGCCTGGGTGAACCGCTTCGGCGCCCGCACGCGCGGCCGTCTCGAGCAACCGTTCCTGGTTCAGGTAGCTCTCCGTCGCGGGCCCAGGCCCGACCAGGTACGCCTCGTCCGCGGCGGCGACGTGCAGCGAGCCACGGTCGGCCTCCGAATAGACGGCGACTGTTCCGATCCCAAGCTCGCGCAGAGTGCGGAAGACGCGAATGGCGATCTCACCGCGGTTGGCGACCAGGATTTTCGAGAACACGGCCATGCGCGCTTATTCTCGCCGTCGATGGGCCCAGCCCGTCGCGCCGGTCCGGGCATGGATCGTAGGGCGCGGCTACGCCTGTGTGGTGCGGCGGCCCGCGGGCGCCTCGTCTTCGCCGTCGAGATTCTCGGCGATGCCTTCGGCCCGCCAGCGGCTCCCATAGGCGGGCGGCAGTTCATCTGCTCTCAGTAGACGCTCGAGCGCCAGTGCGATTACTTCTCGCGCCTCTGGGTCGGACTCCGGTCGGGTGGTGATGTTCACCCGCTGGAGGGTAAAGACGCCTGTTCGTCCTGACGATACGAACCGCGGATGAGCCGCATCCTTGCGACCACCGCAGTCTTCGCCGTGCTCGTGGCGCCCGCCGCCGCCCAGAATCAGGGTGGCGCGCAGCCTGCTTCCTGGGCTCAACGTCAGATCAAGGTCGTGGTCGCCCATGGGCTGATGGCGAACAGCATCCAGACGTTTCATCCGAACGACACTGTCACCCGGGGAGCGCTGACGGAACTCGTCTCCGGTCTCACCTCCCAGCGGCCGACGGCCTCGACGGCGTCGACCGCCCCGGTAACTATGGCCCAGCTCGACTCGACTCTTGTCCGGGGGCTCGACCTGAGCGAAGCAGCCGCCGAGTTCGCAGCCGCTGCGCGAAGCGCAGGCCTAACTCCGCCGAGCCGTTTCGGCACCGAAGTCGTCGCGCGCCTCCTGGGACTCCGCACGAATCATCCGGCCCAATTCGACTCGCTCGAACTGCTGCCGAGCCAGCCGGCGACGCGGGCGGAGGCCGCCTACTCGGCGGCGCAGATCCTCGACTTCCGTGGCTGGGAGACGCAGCAGGTCCAGCAACTTGCCGACTCCTTCGCGCTGCCCACTCTCTCAGCCTGGCAGGCACGCATTCTGCAGACCGCCGTTCGCTTCATCGGCTATCCCTACGTCTGGGGCGGCACGAGCGAGACCGCTGAGGCGCCGTTTGGGGTCCAGGCTCCCGGTGGCTTCGACTGCTCCGGATTCGTCTGGCGCGTCTACAAGCTCCAGGTCTACCCGGGCGGTTCGGCGCTCGCCGGCACGCTGAAGGGCCGGACCACGTTTGCGATGAGCGGCGAGGTGCCGGCGGAGAAACGCATCCCGTTTGCCCGACTGAAGCCGGGCGACATGCTCTTCTGGGGGGCTGCCGGTCCCCGGTCCAAGCCGGCGCAGGTCGATCACACCGGGATCTACCTCGGTAACGGTTGGTTCATCCACTCGTCGGGCTACGGCGTCGCGCTGGCCCAGCTTTCGGGCTGGTACAAACAGCGCTTCGCCTGGGCACGCCGGCCGCTCGCCGAAGCCGGCCTGGGTACCTAAGAACTCTCGGCGGCCAGAGCAATCCCCCGTCCGGGTGATGGCCCGGCCCGCCGCGAGAGAGACAATCGCCTCGTCCACGTAGGAGAGAGATGGAGGTCTCGCATGCTGAAGTGGAATCCGCGTCTTCGACTTGTGTTGGTCGTGGCTGCGTTGCTCGCCCTTGCGCTCGCACTCGGCTGGGCTGATGCCAACTTCCTCGAGTGGTAGCCGGTCGTCCATGAGCGAGTCGGCAGCCGCCAGCCGAAGCCTTTATCCCGTCGTCGCTCCCGTCTGCGCCGCGGGTCTCGCCGCGGTTGTCGCCGCGACCGTCTCGTTTGCAACGGCCGCGCACGGCGCGACGGTTCTGGGCGGACTCGCTGCGTTCCTCGCCGCGTCGCTCCTCGCTGATCGCTTCCCCGTCCCCGTTGACGACCTCGATGCCAACGGGGTCTCGCTCGCGTTCGTGTTCGGGCTGTCGGCGATCGTGCTCTTCGGCTGGGCGGCAGGCGTGCTCGTCGTCTTCGCGACACCGGCGGTCATGCAGTTGCTGGACCGCAGGCCTCCGATTCGGATCGCCTACAACTCCTTCGCGTTCGCGCTGACTGCGGCGAGCGCCGGGCTCGTGATCGCGCTGATCGGCGGAGCTTCGCCCGCCCATACGGCGGCCCGCGTCGTGGTCGCGACCTACGTCTGCTATCTGGTCAACGTCCTCCTGATTACCGCCGTCGTCGCTCGCGCGACACACAACTCATGGCGCGGCCTGATCGCCTCGAGCATTCGGAAGACGATCCTGCCGTTCACGCTGATGGGCTCGGCGGTTTTGACGCTTGTCGTCCTCTGGCAGCGGGCGCCCCTGCTGTCGTTGGCGCTCGTGGGCCCGCTGCTCGCGATTCAGCTCTACCAGCGGGCGCTGCTGCGGGCACTGCGGGCCGTGCGTCTCGCACTCACGGACCCGCTTACAGGTCTCGGCAACCACCGCCACTTCCACGAACGGCTTGCTTGCGAGCTCGAGCACGCGCTCCGCTCCGGCCGGCCGCTTGCCCTCTGCCTCGTCGACATCGACGACTTCAAGCGGGTGAACGACCGATTCGGCCACCCGGCAGGCGATCGGGTGCTCTCTCAGCTCGCGACACGGCTACGTCAGTCCGGCGAGGCATTTCGGCTCGGCGGCGACGAGTTCGCCGTGCTCTTGGTGGGTTCGGAGGCCGGGGAAGCCTTGACGGCGGCGAGGTCGATCGTCGAACGGATCTCGAGACTCGACTTCGGTGAGATGGGGGCGGTCACGGTCAGCGCCGGGATAGCGTTGGCGCCTCAGCACGCGCGGGAGCGGGACGAGCTGTTGCGACTGGTCGACAGCGCGCTCTACCGGGCGAAGGAGGAGGGCAAGAACCGAGCCGACGTCTACCGTCCGGACGTGATCGAGCTCGCCGAGCTGAAGCGGCTCGCCGACGCGAAAGACCGGGTCGCACGGCTACGAGCTGCGGCAAGTCTTGCGAGCGCAGTCGATGCGCGGGACGCCTACGCGGGGAATCATTCGCAACGAGTCGCGGAGCTTGCGGTTCGACTGGCCGCGCGCATCGGCCTCTCCCGTGACGAGCTCGAGCTCACACAGCTCGCAGGAAGCCTTCACGACCTCGGCAAGCTCGCGCTTCCCGAGAATCTGCTGTGCAAGCCGGAGCCACTGACGGCACCTGAGTGGACCGTCCTCAAGGAACACGCGTCGCTTGGCTCACGAATGCTCGAGAGCCTCGGCATCGGTTCGGTGGCGGACTGGGTGCTCCACCACCATGAGCGGTGGGATGGCACCGGATATCCGGACGGCCTCGCCGGAACAGAGATCCCGCTTGGCGCCCGGATCCTCTTTGTTGCCGACGCGTTCGACGCGATGACGTCCGACGGTCTCTACGGCAAGCCGAGCTCGGCGGACGATGCCCTGAGCGAAGTCGTCCTCTGCGCCGGTACCCAATTCGACCCCTCGGTGGTCGAGGCGCTCACGGCAGAGCTCAACTCGGCGACCGCCCCGAAGGCAGAGGCGCAGCTCGCGCAAGCCGTCGCGGTCTAGAGCGGAATGTTCCCGTGCTTCCTGGGCGGGCGGCGCTCGCGTTTCGTCAGCGCGGTCTCGAGGGCGTCGATCAGCACGGGCCGGGTGCGGCGCGGCTCGATCACATCGTCGACGTAGCCGCGTTCGGCGGCCGCGTACGGATTCGCGAACTGGCTGCGGTACTCCTCGATCAGCTCGGCGCGCCGCGCCTCGGGATCCGGCGCCTCCTCGATCTGCTTGCGAAAGACGATGTTGACGGCGCCTTCGGGGCCCATCACGGCCACCTCTGCCGTCGGCCAGGCGAAGTTGAAGTCGGCGCGGATGTGCTTCGAGCTCATGACGTCGTACGCGCCCCCGTACGCCTTGCGAGTGATCACGGCCAGCTTCGGCACGGTCGCCTCGCAGTAGGCATAGAGCAGCTTCGCGCCGTGGCGGATGATGCCGCCCCATTCCTGAGCGAGCCCGGGTAGGAACCCGGGGACGTCGACAAACGTGACGAGCGGAATGTTGAACGCATCGCAGGTCCGGACAAACCGTGCCGCCTTCGTCGAGGAGTCGATGTCCAGCACCCCGGCGAGCGCCCGCGGCTGGTTGCCGACGACGCCGACGGGATAGCCGTTGAGCCTCGCGAAGCAGCAAACGATGTTCTCGGCCCAGCGCTCGTGCACCTCGAGAAAATCGCCGTCGTCGACCACGCGGGAGATGACGGTCTTGATGTCGTAAGGCTTCGCCGGATCGTCCGGGATCAGTGAATCGAGCTCTGGGTCCTCCCGCCCCGCCGGGTCGCCAGGCTCCGCATAGGGCGGCGGGTCGATGTTGTTCTGCGGGAGGAACGAGAACAGGTAGCGAGCGTCCTCGAGACAAGCCTCCTCGTCGGGCGCGATGAAATGCGCAACGCCGGATTTCGCGGCGTGCGTCGCCGCGCCGCCGAGCTCTTCGAAGGTCACTTCCTCGCCGGTCACCGTCTTCACCACGTCGGGCCCCGTGATGAACATGTAGGAAGAGCCCTCGACCATCAGCACGAAGTCGGTGATCGCGGGCGAATAGACGGCTCCGCCCGCGCACGGGCCCATGATCAGGCTGAGCTGGGGGATCACCCCCGAGCACTGGACGTTCCGCCAGAAGATCTCGGCGTACCCGGCGAGCGAGACAACGCCCTCCTGGATCCGAGCGCCCCCCGAGTCGTTGATCCCGATCAGCGGGCAGCCAAACTTCGCGGCGAGATCCATGACCTTGCAGATCTTCTCGGCGAAGACTTCGCTCAGGGACCCGCCGAAGACGGTGAAGTCCTGAGAGAAGACGAAGACCCTCCGGCCGAAGATCGTGCCGTAGCCCGTGACGACCGCATCGCCGTAGGGCCTCCGCTCAAGCATTCCGAAGTTCGACTCACGGTGCCTGACGTAACGGTCCAGCTCGAAGAACGAGCCAGGGTCGAGCAGTTTCTCGACGCGCTCGCGGGCGAGCAGCTTCCCCTGCTCGCGTTGGCGTGCAACCGCGTGCTCGCTGCCGGCGTGCCGCGCCTGCTCGCGCAACTCGGCCAGCTCCCGCAGCTTGGCACCGGTCGAATCGGCTTCCGTTGCCACGACGCGAGCGTATCCCGACCGAGACCAAGATGCCGCGAACACAGGCGGCAGCAGCGACCGGCAAGTCCCTCGACCAGCTCGGCTGAGGCTCAAGGCCAGAGCGTTGGACGTCGATAACGCCAGGGAAGATGGCGCCTGCGGCCCCTGCGATCAGTCCCGGCCACGATCTGCCCCCCACCGGCCGGCGGCGCCGGAGGCCGCGGGCGATCCCGCGGCGAGCTCTACTCCAGCTCCTGGCCGGCGTCCTCGTAATCGGCGTCATCCCCGTGGTCGCGACGGTCCGCATCCTCGACGCTAATTCACTCCGGAACGAGCGGGCGCGAGCAGACAGCTCGCTGCGCACCGAGCTCCAGGGTGCCGGCCAAGAGCTCGGCCAGCTTGGCGATGAGGCGTCGAATCGCGCCGACGACCTCGCGCGCTCACCGGCGCTGCAGCATGCGTTCACTGCTGGCGACCGCGCCACGATCAAGCGGCTCGCGGCCGGCTCCCCCGGCGTCCTCTTCTACCTTGGCCACGCACGCGTCGCCGGCACCCGCCCGCCGGTCGCACTGACCCGGTCGATCCCGCTGACCGTCAACGGCAAGAGGATCGGGACCGTCGTCGCCGCCATCGCGTTGAACCGCAAGCTCGCGGCTCGACTCCGGCAGGCCGGCCCGCATTCCCAGGACGACCGCCTCTTGATCGTGCGCGAGCGCACGGTCGTCGGCACCGGTCAACACGTGCAGCTCCGCGGACACACGGTTCAGGTCGGCAAAGAGAGCTACCGCGGCCTGCTCGCGGGCGTTCCCAATGCCGTTGGGATCAGCCTGCTCGCGCTCCGCCCGGAAAAGATCATCAACGCCAGCGTCCAGCCGTACAAGCGCCGCATCTTCTACGCGGCGCTCGGCTCCTTCGTTTTGCTCGTGCTCGTGGCACTGACGTTCGCTCGGCCGATCCTGAACACGCTCAAAGATTTCCGCCGCGTTGTCTCCCAGGCCGCGACCGACGGGCTGACCGGCCTTGCCAACCGGCGATCCTTCGATGACGAGCTCGCACACGAATGGCGGTGGGCTGAGAGGGTCGGCGACTCGCTCGCCCTGCTGCTCATCGATCTCGACAATTTCAAGAGCATCAATGACGGGCTCGGCCACCAGGCCGGCGACGCGGTTCTCAGACGCGTCGCGGCGATTCTCGACTCCGGCGCCCGGCAAGTCGACCTCACGGCGCGCTACGGCGGCGAAGAGTTCGTCCTGCTGGCGCCCGAGACCGACATGGCGGGCGCGACGACGCTCGCCGAGCGCCTGCGCGCCGACCTCGAGGCGGCGACAATCGAGCTTCCCAACGGCAACCAGCTGAGTGTGACTGCGAGCTTCGGCGTCGCGGTCAACGGCGAGCTCGAACGAGCCGACCAACTCGTCGCCGCGGCCGACGAAGCGCTCGACGAAGCGAAGCGAAACGGCAAGAATCGCGTCGTCACGGCCGGCCCGCAGCCCGAAGCCGCCGCCAGGGCGACCGTTTAGCAAGTCGCGGGGCCTCCGAGAGGCAGAATCCCGCCATGCGAGTTTCGGCGAAGGTCGATTACGCCTTGCGCGCGTGCGCCGAGCTCGCCGCCGCCGGCGAGGGGCCGGTTAAGGGCGAGCGCCTCTCGCAAGCGCAGGAGATCCCACTCAAGTTCCTCGAGAACATCCTGCTCGATCTCAAACACGCCGGGCTCGTACAAAGCCAGCGCGGCGCGGAAGGCGGATACTGGCTCTCACTCCCGCCAGAAGAAATATCGCTCGCCGACGTCATCCGCGCGGTCGAGGGCCCGATCGCGAACGTGCGCGGCCAGCGGCCGGAGCTGGTCGAATACGGCGGCCCGGCTGCACCGCTGCAGCAGGTCTGGGTCGCCATGCGCGCGAGCCTACGGGCCGTTCTCGAGGCCGTCACGCTCGCGGACCTTGCCGCCGGACGGCTGCCCGACGAGGTCGCGGCCACAGCCGCCGACCCCGACGCCTGGCTTCCCCACTAGCGGGTGAAAACCGTCTGGCGGCTCGGTTTCGCGTACACGATCAGCCCGCGCTCGAGCTCGAGCGCCTGCGCCTCTTCGTACGTCAGCTGCGCGAGCAGGTGCTGGCCGTCGTCGCGTATCAGCTCCGCCCTGACCTCGAACCCAAGGTGGACGACCCGCTCGACCATCGCCTCGGTCCCATCGCCATCCGGCTCGAGGCTGAGGCTGATGTCGCGCGGCCGTACGAACGCGTCCCCGATCTTGTTGACCGGGCCGACGAAGCTCATCACGAACTCGTTGGCCGGCGAGTCGTAGAGCTCCCGCGGCGTGCCGACCTGCTCGACCCGACCTTGGTTGATGACGACGATCTGGCCGGCGACCTCCATCGCCTCCTCCTGGTCGTGCGTGACGATGATCGTGGTCACGTGCACCTCGTCGTGGAGACGGCGGAGCCAGGCGCGTAGCTCCTTGCGAACGCGGGCGTCGAGGGCGCCGAACGGCTCGTCGAGCAAGAGCACCTCGGGGTCGACCGCGAGCGCGCGGGCAAGCGCCATCCGCTGCCGCTGCCCGCCTGAGAGCTGGGCCGGGTAGCGCTTGGCTAGTCCTTCCAGCTGCACGAGCTGGAGCAGCTCGTGGACGCGGTTCTCGATCTCCGGCTTCGGGCGTTTGCGCACCTTCAGTCCGAAGGCGACGTTCTCCCAGACCGTCATGTGCTTGAACGCCGCGTAGTGCTGGAAGACCATCCCGACGCCGCGCGCCCGCGCGGGCCGGTGCGTGACGTCGTGGTCGCCGAGCATGACCTGCCCGCCGTCGGGCTCCTCGAGGCCTGCGATCACGCGAAGCAGGGTCGACTTGCCGCTTCCGCTCGGGCCGAGGAGCGCGGTCAGGGAGCCCTCGGGAATGGCAACGGAGACGTCGTCGAGCGCGACGAAGTCCCCGAACCTTTTGGTCACCTCGACAACCGTGATTCCCATCAGGCTGCTTCCTCCCTAGGTCGGAACATGCGCATGGCCAGCACTGTCGCCAGCGCGATCAGTGCCAGCACGACGCACGCGGCGAACGCGCCCGTCGTGTTGAACGCCTCGAACTGCGACTGCACGTAGAGCGGCAGCGTCTCGGTCTTGCCCTCGATCCGGCCCGAGACGATGCTGACGGCCCCGAACTCGCCGATCGCGCGAGCGGTCGTCAGGACGACGCCGTAGCCGACAGCCCAACGGATCGCCGGCAGGGTGATCCGCCGGAAGGTGGTGAACGGGGCCGCGCCGAGCGTCTCGGCCGCCTGCTCCTGCTCGGTGCCGATCTCCCGCAGGACCGGCACGACCTCGCGAACGACGAACGGAAGCGAGATGAAGATCGTCGCGAGCGTCATCCCCGGCAGCGCGAAGAGGATCTTGATCCCGTGCCCGGCGAGACCGCCGAGCCAGCCGCCGGTGCCGTAGAGCAGGTAGAGCGCGAGCCCGACGACGACCGGCGACAGAGCGAGCGGCAGGTCGACGATCGCGTTCACGAGCCCGCGCCCTGGGAAGCGGTGGCGGACGAGTGCGATCGCGAGCACGACGCCGAAGAGCGTGTTCGCGGGCACCGCGATCGCCGCGATGATCAGCGTCAGCCAGAGTGCGTGCTGCGCCTCCGGGTTCGTCAATGCGGCCCAGGCCGGGTGGAAGCCGTGTTCGAAGGTCCGGTAGAAGACGAGACCGACCGGCAGGAGCAGCAGCAACGCGAGGTAGCCGAGGGCGCCGAAACGGAGCGCGTGCCTAGCGGTCATGCCGAGTCCTCCAGTGCCGGAAGGCGCCGATCGCGAGCAGCACGCCGAGCGAGATCAGGAGTAGGACGACAGAAACAGCCGCTGCGCCGGCGGGGTTGCCGGACTCGATCTGGCCGGCGATGTAGACGGAGGAAACCTCCGTCTTGAAGGGGATGTTGCCCGAGATCAGCACCACCGAGCCGAACTCGCCGACGGCGCGGGCAAAGGCGAGCGCGACGCCGGAAAGGACCGCCGGGAGCAGGTTCGGGAAAACGATCCGCCGGAAGACCGCGACAGGCACGGCGCCGAGCGACTCAGCCGCTTCCTCCATCTCCCGATCGAGCTCGAGCAACACCGGTTGCACGGCGCGCACGACAAAGGGCAGCGTCACGAAGAGCAGCGCGAGCACGAGCCCCGTTCGCTGGAAGGCCACGTCGACACCGAACGGGCTCCTCGGCCCGTAGAGCTCGAGCAGGACAAGGCCCGCCACGACCGTCGGCAGCGCGAACGGGAGGTCGATGACCGCGTTGACGATCCCCTTGCCCGGGAACGAGTCGCGCACGAGCACCCAGGCGATCGCCGTGCCGGTGACGGCGTTGAAGGCGGCAACGAGCAGGGAGACTCCGAGGGTCAGCTTCAGCGCCGCCGAGGCCTCCGGCTTCGTGACCTCGTGCCAGAACGTGTGCAGTCCTTGCGACCGCGAGCTCCAGACCAGCGCCGCGAGCGGCACGAGCACGATCAGGCTCAGGTAGCCGACCGCGATCCCGCGCGCGAGGCCGCCGCCCGCGCGTCCGAGGACGGCACCCGGGCGCGAGACGGAGACGGCGGCGCTAGTGGCCAATCACCTTCACCATGATCCCAACGCTGTGGTCGAAGAAGCGGTACTGGACCGACTTCCAGCCCCGCAGCCCGAGCGCCTTCGAGTTGATCGTGAACAGGCTCTTCGGCTGCCTGTAGTGGTACTTCGGGCTCGACGCGACGGACTTCAGTACGGGTCTGTAGCCGGTATCGCCGAAGAGCTTCTGGGCCTTCGACGACCAGAGGAACTTCAGAAAGGCTTTCGCCTCGGGATGCTTGAGCCCGCTCGTCGTGAGCGCGACCGGGTTCTCGATCAGGATCGTCTGCCTCGGCAGCACGTACTCCGTGTGCACGCCCTTCTTGTTTGCGTAGATCGCCTCGTTCTCGTAGGTGAGCAGCACGTCGCCCTTGCCGCTGGCGAAGACCTGGGTCGCCTCGCGGGCGCTCTTGGGCAGCACCGACACGTTCTTGAACAGCTTCTTCAGGTAAGCGATCGCCTGACTGTCGGTCTTGCCTTGCGCGCGCTCCGCTCCGTACGCGGCCATCACGTTCCAGCGGGCGCCGCCCGAGGTGAACGGGTTCGGCGTGATCACCTGAACGCCGCTCCTCGTCAGATCGGCCCAGGTCTGGATGTTCTTCGGGTTGCCGTTGCGAACGACGAAGACGACGACCGAGTCGGTGACGATTCCGTGGTAGCGGTTCTGGTTCCAGTTGCTCGGCACGATGCCCTTCTTGACCAGCGTCGAGACGTCCGGCTCGAGAGAAAGAGCGACGATGTCCGCGCTGAGCCCTGCCGCGACCGCGCGCGCTTGGTCGCCCGACGCGCCGTAGGACTGACTGAACGAGACGTTCTTGCCTGCCGAGGTTCCCTGGAACGCCGGGATGATCTTCGCGTACGCGTCTTTCGGCGTCGAGTAGGCGACGAGGCTGAGGGTCGTGCCGGCGGTCGCAGCCCTCGCGCCGACGACGATGCCAGCCGCCAGCATCAGGAGCGGCAGGAAAGAAAACGAAATACGCCTCATTCAGTTCTCCTTATTTATCTTGTTTCTCGACTTAGATGCTGGACAATACGCACACCCTGCGGACAGCGTCAAATCGGAACGTAGAGTGGCGTCCGTGCAACCGCTCGACCGCTCGACGATCTGGCCGTACCAAGACGGCGAGCCCGGCGACTTCTACTACCAGCGGTACGCCCATCCGACGGGGGTCGAAGCGGAGCGCGTGCTCGGCGAGCTCGAGGGCGGCAAGGCGTTGCTCTTCCCGTCCGGATCGGCAGCCATCACCGGGCTCGTCCTGGCCGAGCTCGCACCCGGCCAGACGATCGCGCTCGCGGAGGGCGCGTACTATGGGACCGGCGCTCTCTTCCGCTCGCTCGAGCGCTGGGGTCTGCGGTTCGTGGAGTTCGACCAGACCGGCCCGCCGCCGGGCGGCGCCGACCTCGTCTGGCTCGAAGCCCCGTCGAATCCGTTCCTGACGATGCCCAACCTCGAGGAGGCAGCCGCCCATCCCGGACGCGTCGTCGTCGACTCGACCGCCGCGACGCCTGTGTACCTCCGTCCGCTCGAGCACGGCGCCGACTACGCGTTGCACAGCGCCACGAAGTACCTTGGCGGCCACCATGACCTGCTGCTCGGGGCCGTCGTCTGCCGTGATCGGGAGGCGGCGGACCGGCTACGTGAGTTCCGCGGCCGGACGGGTATCGTCGCGACGCCCGACTCGGCCTGGCTGCTCCTGCGCAGCCTGAAGACGCTCCGGCCTCGGGTCGAGCGGCAGACGGCCACCGCAGTCGAGCTCGTCGAGCGGCTGGGCCGGCACCCGGCAGTCGAGCAGGTGCGCTATCCCGGCTTCGGCGGAATGCTGTCGTTCGACGTCCGCGGAGACGCCCAGCGCGTCGAGGCGTCCGTGAAGGTAATCACGAATGCAACGAGCCTTGGGGGCGTCGACTCGGTGATCGAGACGCGCCGCCGCTGGGAAGGCGACCGCGTCCCGGACAATCTGTTGCGCCTGAGCGTCGGGCTCGAAGACCCGGACGAGCTCTGGGCCGACCTCGAGCAGGCCCTGTCCACGGCTTGAGCGATCGGCCGACCGTCGTCTTCTTCCCGGAGGGCGCGTACGGCCCGACGAACAACTGCGTCGGCATAGGCCAGGTGCTGCAGGCCCGTAGAGCCCGGGTCGTGTTCGTGGTCGAAGAATCGTTCGCGGGCACGCTCGAGGCGCAAGGCTTCCAGGAGGCGCTGATGCGGCTGAAGCCGCCGGCTGAGGCCGAGGAGGTTCCCGGCCAGTTCTGGAAGGACTTCGTCCGCGAGACCGCTCCGGAGTTCCGGAAGCCGACGATCGATCAGCTCGAGGGCTTCGTGCTGCCGGTTTGGCGGGAACTCGTCGACGGTGCGCGCTACGTCGACGAGCGCCTCGCCGAGATCTTCGCGGAAGTGAAGCCGGACGTGATCGTCGAGGACAACGTCGTCGGCTTTCCAGCCGTGCTCGCGTCCGGGATTCCGTGGGTCAGAATCGTCTCCTGCAACCCGCTGGAGCTGAAGGACCCGGCGCTGCCGCCGACCTTCTCGGGCTACGCGAGCGACGACCCCTCGGCCTGGGAGGAATTCCGCACGCGCTACCGCGAGCTCCACGAGCCGCTGCAGCGCGAGTTCAGTGAATTCTGCGTCGCCCATCGTGCGCCGCCGTTGCCGGACGGGGAGTTCATCCACGAGTCCCCTTTCCTTAACCTCTACCTCTATCCCGGGGACGTCGACTACGAGCGCCCCCGCCCGCTCGGGCCTGCGTGGGAGCGGCTCGGCTCATGCGTACGCCGGCCGGACCGGGTCCCGGGCCAGGTCCGGGAACCCGGTCGCGCCGTTCTTTACCTGAGCCTCGGCAGCCTCGGCTCGGCCGACGTCGAGCTGATGCAGAAGCTGATCGACACGCTCAGCGAAACGGATCACTTCGTCGTCGTCAGCATGGGGCCGCAGCACCAGGAGCTTCGGCTGGCCCCGAACATGACCGGCGAGGAGTTTCTGCCGCAACCGGCGATCCTGCCGCAGGTCGACGTGGTGATCACGCACGGCGGCAACAACACGGTCACGGAGTCGCTGCACTTCGGCAGGCCAATGGTCGTGTTGCCGCTCTTCTGGGATCAGCACGACAACGCTCAGCGCATGCACGAGCTCGGGCTCGGCCGCCGGCTCGACACCTACGGGCACGAGCCGGCCGAGCTGATTGCCGCGATCGGGAGCCTGCTGGAGGACCCTCTGCTTCCGGAACGGCTGAATCGGATCTTCCGCCGGTTGCAACACGAACCCGGAACGGTCCGGGCGGCAGACCTGATCGAGAAGCTCGCGGAAGCTTGACGGCGCCGCTCAGCGGCGCGCGACGACCTCGTCGATCAGCCCGTACTCGAGCGCCTCTCGCGGCGCCATGAAGTTGTCGCGCTCGGTGTCGCGGGCGATCCGCGCGAGCGACTGACCCGTCCTCTCGGCCAGAAGTTCCTCCAGACGGCGCTTCATGCCGATCGCCTCGTGGGCTCGGATCTCGACGTCGGACGCTTGCCCGCCGAACCCGGGCGTCCATAGCTGATGGATCAGGATCTTTCCGTTCGGGAGCGAGCTGCGCTTGCCCTTGGCCCCGCCGGCGAGCAGAACCGCGCCGATCGACATCGCGATTCCCACGCACATTGTCCGCACGTCCGGCTTGACGAATTGCATCGTGTCGTAGATCGAGAGACCCGAATAGACGTCGCCGCCGGGCGAGTTGATGTAGAGCGAGATGTCCTTCTCGGGATCCTCCGACTCGAGGTGAAGGAGCTGAGCGTTGACGACGTTCGCGACTTGGTCGTCGACCGCCGTGCCGACGAAGACGATCCGTTCGTCCAGCAGGCGCGAGTAGATGTCGAGGGCCCGTTCCCCGCGGCTCGTCTGCTCGATCACGGTCGGAATGTACGGCGTCATGCGGGGACCGCCTCGGGGACGTGCGCGGGCGCGCCGGCGATCTCAACCGGGATGCCGTAGACCGACAGGCCATCGGCGATCGCCTCCGCGTCGTCGAGCGTTGCCGGAACGTAGAGCGCGAGCGGGTATGCAGTAGCCGCGCGCCAGCCGAGCTGACCTTCGAGGCAGTTGCCCCAGAGCAAGGCCCGGCCGAAGACCCGATCGTCGCCGACAGCGAGATAGTGGCGCCACTGTTCGAGCGACTTCGCGACATGGATTCCGCATTCGCATAGCGGGTCCGGGGCTTCGTGCCGCGCGCGATAGAGCTTCTTGCAGTCCGCGACAGCCGGTCGCCCCGGCGGCCAGAGGCTGCCATAGAGGACGCTGCGCAGGCGTGTCCGTTCCTCGCCGTGCTCGACGCGCCAGATCTTCCAGCCCACGACCGGCTCGTTCACGTCCGTGGCTGCTCCAACCGCCGCTCCGATTCGCACGATATCTAGATATCAGACGGATATCGCGCCGTCAAATGTCCTAAGAGCCGGAGGCCGGACTCGAACCGACGACCCACGGTTTACAAAACCGTTGCTCTACCAACTGAGCTACTCCGGCGCGGCTCTGATGGTAGCTGGGCTATTGGACCGTTACCCGAACCCGCTGTGGCGCATTGTTCGAATAGCCACCGACGTTCCAGGCAGCCTCGTCGGGCTGGACGTTGCCAGCCTCGTCGTGGGCGCGGCAGCAAAGAACGTACTCGCCCGGCTCGTCGGCCGCCCACTCGAAGCGCCAGCCGCGCCACCCCCAGCGTGAGTCGAGCGGCTCCAGCTCCGCGTCGGCCCACGTCTCGCCGTCGTCGGCGCTGATCTCGACGCGCGTCACCGGCGCCCAGCCCGACCAGGCCCGTCCCTGCAGCTCGCACTGGCCGGCCGGAAGAGTTCTCTCACGCGTGTCGAAGTCCGGGATCCCGGGCGGCACCATCAGCGCGCGCGGCTGCATCCGGGTGACCGGAGTTCCCTCGTCCTCCTCGTTGTCCCGGTACCGGTACGCGGCGGTGTGCTGGTACCCCTGAAAGGGCTCGGCGACGACCGAGATCGCGGCCAGCCATTTCACGTTCGTCATCCCGTACCAGCCGGGGACGAGCAGACGCAGCGGGAATCCGTGCTGCGGCAGGAGCGGTGCCCCGTTCATCTCGTACGCGAGCAAGACGTCCTCCGCGAGGGCGACATCGAGCTCGAGGCTGCGCTGATAGCTCTGCTCGACACCTTTCTCGAAGCCCCGGTCGAGCCCGGTGAAGACGACCTCGACCGCATCGTCCAGCAACTCGGCCTCTTCGAGGATCAGCCTCAGCGGCACACCCGTCCAGGTCGCGTTTCCAACCGCCTCGAGCAGCCACGGCTGGCTGACGACGTGCGGCGCCAGCAGCGCCCGACCGTTGCCGGCGCACTCCATCGTCGCGGTCACTTCGTGTGCAGGTCGCTCGCGCAGATCTGCGAGCGTCAGAGCCAGCGGCCGGGCGACGCGCCCCTCGACGCTCACGGCCCACCCTTCGGCGTCCACGTCCGGGATGTCGTAGTGGATCAGGAGGTAGTGAAGCCCCGACGGCGTGATCGGGTAGCGGAGAGCCTCGAGCGGCAGGCCGTGATTGCGGGCCGCCAGCTGCAGCTCGTCCTGACTGATCGCCGCGTCCACCCCGCGGCCAGACTACCGCGCTACTGCAGGACCTGGCGTGCCTGCTGGTGCTGGAGCACCTTGCGCTTGACGCGCTGCAGCGCGTTGTCGATCGTCTTCGTGTCGCAGCCGAGCTCCTCCGCCATCTCCTCGTAGGACGAGCCCTCGAGGTAGAGCTTCAAGGCGTCGGCCTCGAGCTTCGAGAGCCCTGTCCCGAGCGAGAAGACCAGGCTCTGCAGCTCCTCGGTCGAGATCACGCAGATCGAGGGGTCGTCGACTGTCGGGCCCGGGAGCGCGTCGCCGAGCGTCACGTCCGAGTCGGAGTCCTGGCCCGCCGGTGTGTTCGAGAACGAGATGTACGTGTTGAGGGGCGAGTGCTTGAAGCGAGTCGCGGTCTTGATCGCAGTGATGATCTGGCGCGTCACGCAGAGCTCGGCGAAGCTCCGGAAGGAGGTTTCCTTGTCGTGCCGGAAGTCGCGCACGGCCTTGTAGAGGCCGATCAGGCCCTCTTGGATCAGGTCCTCGGGATCACCGCCCGCAAGGAAGTACGAGCTCGCCTTCAGGCGGACGAAGCCGCTGTAGCGGCGAATCAGCCCGTCGAGCGCAACCTGGTCGCCGTTGCGGGCGCGAACGACGAGCTGGAGATCCGCGAGCTCACGCTGCTGTCGCTGAGCCGAGTAGGCTGGGGCTGAACGGGCCGGCATTCGCTCCCCTCTTTCTCACGGGTGAGAAACGGTGTCAGGACCGAATCTCATGTTGAGGTTGAGGTGACGGTAGCAAGGTCCCAACTAAAACACAAGACCTTGCGTTTATATCGAATTAACCGGACCGATTGCGTCTCAGTCGCTCCAACCGGTCCCTTGTCGCGCGATCGAGTCGCTCGGCCAGTCTATGCGGGCGTTCCTCTTGCTGGCCCGCCGGCTCGAGGTCGCGAACAAAGGTGGCCGAGCTCAGCTTCATCACCTCCTGGCCCGAGGTGCCCCGCACAGCAAAGTCGGAGGAGACGAGGCAGACGCGTTCCCGGTCGCGGAACTCGGCCGCGAGCTGCTCGAGCACGCTGTCCGCGTGCGGCGCATAGCGAACTTCGAGCGGGCCGTGCGTACGTTCCTCGCCGACACCGTCGAAGACGACCACCCCGCGGGCGCCCTTCAGCGCGACGAAGCTCGCAAGCTGGTCGACGAGCTCGCGCGGATCCGAGAACGAGCCGGCGTGGAGCACGTTGTAGCCGTCGAAGAGGTAGAGGGTCGGCTCAGCCACCGTTGCGCTGCCTACGCGCCTCGTAGAGGAGAACGCCTGCGGCAACGCTGACGTTCAGCGATTCGACCGCGCCGGCGATCGGGATCGAGACCGCGGCGTCGCAGGTGCGGCGGACGAGCGGCCGGACGCCCTTGCCCTCTGCGCCCAGGACGAGCGCGATCCCGCCGGTCAGGTCGGCCTGCCAGAGCGGCGTTTGCGCGTCGCCGGCGGCGGCCCAGGCCCAGAGGCGTGGGCCCTTCACCTCCGAGAGGTAGCGGGCCATGTTCTTGACGACCGCGACGGGAAGGTGCTCGATCGCTCCGGCCGAGGCACGAACGACCGCCGGAGTCACGCGGGCCGCGTTGTGGGCCGGCACGACTATTCCGCTCGCGCCTGCTGCCTCTCCAGTGCGAGCGACCGCGCCGAGGTTGTGTGGGTCAGTGACCTGGTCGAGACAGACGAGCAGCGGCGAATCGCCTGCCGCAAGCTCGTAGGCGTCCGCGTAGCGGTAGGGCTCGGCCCAGGCGAGGACTCCCTGGTGGTCGCGCGTCCCCGCCGCTTCGGTCAGGTCTCGTTCAGGCTTGACCTGGGGTCTGACCCCGGTCTCCCGGAGCGACGGCTCCGCCTTCAGCGCCCGCTCGGTCACCCAGAGCTCGAGCACTTCGCGCGGCCCGCGCAAGGCCTCGCGGACCGGCCGCCGGCCGTAGATCTGCTCGCGCGTCATTTGGGGACGAGCTCGAAGCCGTCGGCGACGTCCCGGACCTCCCAGCCCTGATCTTCGATCTCGCCGCGAAGGCGATCGGCCTCCTCGAAATCCCGGTTGGCCCTCGCTTCCTGTCTTCTTTCCGCAAGCGCAACGAGTTCCGCCGGCGCTGTGACCGCCTCGGCCAGGGCGCCGAGCCCGAACAGCTCGAGGCCCCACCGCAAGGAGGCGGATCGGCTGCGGGCGCGCCAGTCGTGGAAGAGCGCCAACGCTTCCGGCGTGTTGAAGTCGTCGTCGAGGACACGCGCGAGCACATCGCGCTCGATCTCCTCCGGCTCGGGCTCGAGACCGACGAAGTAGTTGCGGAACGTCTCGGCCTGCGCACTTGCCTGCGCCATCGTCTCGTCGCTGAAGTCGATTGGCTTCCGCCAGGCTCCGTTCATGAAGAAGAGCAGGATCGCCTCGCTGCCCCATTCCTGGATCGCCTCGCGAAGCGGGACGATGTTGCCCAGCGACTTCGACATCTTCTCGCCGGTCAGCTGGAGCATCCCGTTGTGCATCCACATGCGCGCGAACTCGTCGCCTGCGGCGCGCGACTGCGCGATCTCGTTCTCGTGGTGCGGGAAGATCAGGTCGTTGCCGCCCCCGTGGATCTCGAAGACCGGTCCGAGGAACTTCTCCGCCATCGCCGAGCACTCGATGTGCCAGCCGGGCCGGCCGGACCCCCATGGAGACTCCCAGACGGTGTCCTCGCCCTCTTTGTGCGCCTTCCAGAGCGCGAAGTCGCGCGGGTCCTCCTTGAGCTCGTCGCGCTCGGTCTCCTCCGACGGGTTGTGCAGAGCCTCGTGGTCGCCTTCGCGGCCGGAGAGCCGGCCGTAATCGGGGAACGCGGCGACCCGGAAGTAGACGTCGCCGCCCGCTGGGTATGCGAACCCGCTGTCGACGAGCTTCCCGATCAGCTCGACGATCTCCGGAATCGTCTCGGTCGCCTTCGGCTCGTGATCGGGCCGACCGAGCCCGAGGAGATTCGTGTCCTCGACATACCAGCGCGAGGCCTGCGCTGCCAGTTCGGCGCTGTGTCCCGGGGCCGCCAGGTAGATCTTGTCGTTGATGTCGGTGATGTTCTCGGCCAGCCGGACGTCGTAGCCCGACTGCTCGAGCCAGCGCTTCAGCCACATCGAGAGCACGAACGGCCGCGCGTTGCCGATGTGGATCCGCTGGTAGACGGTTGGGCCGCAGACATACATGCGGATCGGGCCCGGAGGCGGCGGCAGCTCGAAGAGGCCTCGTGTGTAGGTGTCAAAGAGCCGCATCGACCCTCCGCAATGCTTCGTCCTTCGGCAGGGCCTCGAGCAGGGCAGCGAGCTCCGGCCCGCGGTCTCGGCCGGTCAGCGCCAGCCGCAGCGTTTTTAGATCGCCTCCGACGGCTTTCAGCTCGCGCACGAGCTCGCGAGCAGCGTCATGGTCGAGCCCGTTGCTTGCACGCTCCCGGAGCTCCTTGAAGCGCTCCAACGTCGGCCGCGCCTCGGCCGGCAGCTGAATGGCCTCGGGCTCCAGCACCTGCCTCGCGAGCTCGCGCGCCTCGTTCAGGTCGCGGGCGCCGCGCAGCACCGCCACGAGCCCGACCGGCGCTTCTGCCGCGTCGGCGAGCTCGGCGTCCGGCATCTCCGCGATGGCCTCGATCGCCACCCGCCTGATCCGCGGCAGGTCGTAGTGGACGTCGTGCTTTGGCAGCCCGAGCTCCTCGAGATAGCGGCGAACGGCGCCGGCCGGGATCCCCTGCTCGCGCAGCGAGGCGACCGTCGCGCCTGGAGTGCGCTTTGACAGCTTGCGTCCGTCCTCGCCGAGGATCAGACCGTGGTGGATGAACTCGGGCGGCTTCGCGCCCAGCGCTTCGGCCAGCCGCCGGTGAAGCTGCTCGTTCGGCCTGTGGTCGT
>Ga0070707_100001639_pt1 | contig 21725 bp, 17 predicted proteins | sample KBSK5502metaG_FD_65468 | JGI IMG/M metagenome (GOLD analysis project Ga0070707, IMG submission 65468) | Corn, switchgrass and miscanthus rhizosphere microbial communities from Kellogg Biological Station, Michigan, USA - KBS K5-50-2 metaG | ecosystem: Host-associated > Plants > Roots >...
CCGGCAGTTGTCAAGTTGTTGCACGAGAGAAGACAACATGCTTAATGGCTGGCTTTTTTATTGGCTGGTGGTATTTGCAGTTATTGGATTGCTCTGTCTTAGTAGTGGGTTTCTCGTGACAGGCCTGTTGATGTATTTCGCCCTCAAGCACGACCGCGAGATCAAAGCGGACCAGGATGCTGAATATGAGGAAATGAAAAAATCATTGGTGCATTACAGGTTTGATGAACCAGCATAGGAGGTACTGTGCTAAGGAGAATAGTTCAGCGAGAGGAACGCATTCGGCTCGATATTATCAAAGACCTGATCAAATTTGATTTGCTGACGTGCAAACCGATAAGTGAACGCCGGAACACAGCGCGTCTTACCAGGGTATTGCCCGATGCGCCAACAGAAGTAGACCCGATGAGTACAGAAACCATGCCAACCGGGGCGCCTATGTGAGTTAAACCTTTCTCCACCTCAACCGTCTATGCAGTACGTATGCCAGCAGGTGTGCAAAAAAAGTGTCACCCCTGCTCATGGAAAACGTACCCGTATGGAGGCCAACAGAAAGGTGCAGCAATGGCTGAAACACAGGAAATTCAGCAAGCGTTCCCTCCTGCTGCTGAGGTGGAAGAACATCCCTCCCCGCGTCGTGACGGGACAAAGATCTCGCTGCCCCGCGTTTTGGCGCTCTTGCGTCCCTATCGTTGGCGGCTCGTCGTAGCAGCAGTGTTGCTCGTGCTGACCAACGGGCTGGGTTTGCTCTTCCCACTTGTGATCCGCGCATTGCTGAATACCATTTTGGGGCAACATAATGAGCGCTTGCTGAATATAGTAGTACTGGTGCTCCTGGCAGTTTTTGTCTTGCAGGCCGTGCTTGGCGCGTTGCAAGGCTACCTCGTCACGTCCCTCGGTGAGCGGCTCTCGTTTGATTTGCGCACAGGACTTTTCCGTCATTTGCAGAGCCTGCCATTGAGTTTTTTTGATTCTCGCCGCATAGGAGAACTGATAAGCCGCGTCTCGAACGATGTGACAGTGCTGCAAACATCCCTGACTGGCAATGTCTTGCCCATCATCTCGCAAGTAGTGTTGTTCATTGGTAGTATCGTGATCGCCGTATTGATCAACTGGCGCATCACGCTGGTGATCCTTCTCATTGGTCCCTTAGCCGGAATTACTACATCACGCCTGGGACGGCGTATCCGCCAGAGAACGCGGGGCGTGCAGGAGGGCCTGGGTGAAGCTGGCATAGTCCTGGAAGAGACCCTGTCCGCACAGCGGGTAGTCAAGGCATTCGCCCGCGAGGACTACGAGCAGAACCGCTTCAACACCCGTATGCTCAAATCGCTGCGTGAGGCCTTACAGCGTGCCCTGGCACAATCGCTGCTGGGACCGGTGAACGAACTAATTGGCTTCAGCGCTGTCGTGATAGTGCTCTGGTTTGGTGGGCGCGAAGTGCTGGCAGGCCGGTTGACAGCAGGAGACCTGGTTGCTTTCCTGTTCTACCTGTTTATGCTGGTTGAGCCGCTGGTGGCGCTCAGCAACCTCTATTCACAAATGCAGGCGGCCCTGGCTGCGGCAGGGCGCGTTTTTGAGGTGATGGACGAACCTGCTGAAGCGGTAAGTGATGATCCCTCCGCCGTAGAGCTCCCGCCGGTCAAGGGGCAAGTCTCCTTCGAGCATGTGTCGTTCTCCTATGCCCACCCCTCAACCGATGTGGATAATGGGGCGGAGAATACACAAGCAGATCGTAGCGTCTTACGCGATGTGACGTTCGAAGCGCAGCCTGGGCAGGTCGTCGCGCTGGTGGGACCGAGCGGCGCAGGCAAGACCACGACGCTGAATCTACTCATGCGACTATACGAGATTGATGATGGCGCGATCTGTATCGATGGAATCGACATTCGCACCGTTCAGACGCAATCACTGCGTGCCCAGGTTGCCATCGTACCCCAGGAACCTACGCTCTTCGGCGATTCGATTGCAGAGAATATTCGCTATGGCCGGTTGGATGCGGCGGCAGAAGAGGTGCGTGCGGCGGCAGTAGCAGCCAACGCCATATCCTTCATCGAGCAGCTACCAGAGGGCATCGATACACCAGTAGGCGAGCGCGGCGTCAAATTATCGGCTGGCCAGCGCCAGCGCATCGCCATCGCTCGTGCTCTACTGCACAATCCCCGTATTCTGTTGTTAGATGAAGCGACGGCTTCACTCGACAACGAATCTGAAGCCCTGGTTCAAGAAGCGCTGAATCGCCTGATGCAGGAACGCACAACTATCGTCGTTGCCCATCGATTGACAACGGTTGAGCAGGCCGACTCGATCCTGGTGCTGAATGATGGGCGTATTGTGGAGCGCGGCACGCATCAAGAGCTGCTAGAACTCAACGGACTCTATGCACGCCTGTACACGCGCAATTTTGAAGACTTGGGAGAAGCTGAAGCCGCGCTATCGTAAAGAGATGCCCCTACAAAAAATAGGGTAATTACCCGATGCCACACCCTGTAAGATATTTGCTATAGTATAGTATGTCGCTATGAAACTAAATACCACACCAGAAGAGAAGAGAGAATATTTGATGCAGCGCTTTGTACCGGAAGTCGTCTCTATCGCGGAAGCTTGCCTCGGAGGCCTGCGTGATCGCTCAGCGCTATTAATTGGGCCAGAGGAGCTGCGGCACCCCTACGAACTGCTGTTGCAACAGGCTGGTGTGAAATGTATCTACCAGCAAGAAACGCATCTCCATTTGCCGGCTATATTACCTCACGTGCAGTTGCTCATGAGCCTGCCCGCTCCCTCTGCATCTCCACAGGCGGCTGCGCTCATTACAGCGTCCTCTATAGCGCAGGGATGCGTTGACAGGCGCACACCGCTGCTTATTTTTGACCTCGCTGAATCCCCTTCAGTTGAAGAACTGGCCGGCTTACTGCCCGCCGTCTGCCTCTATACCCCTGATGACCTCCGGTACATCTTGTCCAGGAGCCAGGTGCAAGTTTCCTAGTTTTGCAATATCCTCAAAGCGGATCGAGACAGAGGAGATGAGCCAGCCAGCTCCACACACCTCTTCACGGGATACACTATAGACCGGATTACCGGGTAGGTCAATTGATTTTGCACCAGGGGAATGGTACAATAGGGCAGGTGTAGTGGCCTTTTCATATGACATTGCAATTAAATATCGATGAAGGTTTATTTCCAAGATCTTATAGTCGTACTGCTTGTGGGCGCCGGGTAATGTTTGCTGGCGTAGAGCATATGCATGTATTGTGTCATTCGAGGAATAAATGGAAGTCATTAAAATTTCTCCCCGTGGCTATTGTTATGGCGTAGTTGACGCATTGCAAGTGGTTCGCCAGGTAGCCAAGGACCCCACACAGCCACGCCCTGTGTATATTATTGGGCAGATTATACATAACCGCCACGCGATTGAAGAACTCACCAACCTGGGAGTGGTCACGCTCGATGGTCCAGATCGAGCCAGTATCCTTGAACAAGTTACCTCGGGCACGGTCATTTTCACCGCCCACGGCGTTTCTCCTCTAGTGAAACGCAGAGCGCGGGAACGCGGTTTGCATTGCATAGATGCCACTTGCCCCGATGTGACCGTCACACATGACCTCGTGCGAGATTTGGTGGTCGCAGGGTACTACATCTTGTACATTGGTAAAAAAGGTCACCCAGAGCCCGAAGGTGTGCTTGGCGAGGTTCCAGGCCATATCAGCCTGGTAGAGAATGAAGCTGATGTCGATGCGCTGGCACTGACACCAGAGCAGGAACAGAAATTGGCGGTCTCAACGCAGACCACTCTCTCGCAATGGGATACGCAGCGCGTCATCGAGTATATTAAAGCGAAGTATCCTCGTGTGGAAATACACATCGACATCTGCGCCGCGACACAGAGTCGCCAGGAAGCAGTGGTAGCACAAGCCAAGGGGGCCGATCTAACAGTCGTCGTCGGCGACCCACGCAGCAATAACACGAATCGCCTTGTACAGGTATCGGAACAACTGGCCGGAGTTCCAGCGGTTCGTATCGAGGACCTATCCCAACTGAACACGGAGTGGCTGAAAGGGAAAAAGCGGGTCGCTGTTACCGCCGGTGCTTCGACCCCCAGCCAGCTGACGCGAGAGGTCATCCGCTTCCTCGAACAATATCAGCCGGAAGCGTAGAGACTATCACGGAGAAAGTGCGTGTATGAAAACATTACGGCAGGTGTTGGGAGAATATACCGAAGAACAACTCGGACAAGTAGCGCAGTGGTGGGGTATTGGCGGAACTCCTGATGAAGGCTGGCGACATCATTCAGGGTTGCTGGCACAGTCTATGCAAGACCACATTGCCGCTCGTTTTGCCTGGGAACAGCTTTTAGAAGATGAACGCAAGGTTTTACATAACGCGCTTAATTTCGCAGCCTCCACCGGCATATTACATGATGTACTCCTCAAAATTTCGCGCCTACCGGAAACCAGCTTTGAGAAGGCGCTTTTCACTCTCACACAACGCTTGCTGCTCGTGGAAGAGAAGATCGCCCTAAAAACGGGCCGGGCGGTCACGAGTTCATCCTCCTCGAAGCAAAAGAAACCGCAGCTTGAAACAACCTCGAGACTTTTTATTCCCAGAGAGCTGCTCGATCCCTTGCTCATCATCGGTCGTGAAATCTATACACCTCAAAATGACCGCTCGGAGATGAAGCTTGAAAGCATCTTATCGCTGCTCAGTATGGACAAGCTTTACGAGATTAGCCGCCTCTATGGCTTCATGCTGAATGATTACTATTCGCGCACCCTTCCCAGTGTACGCTTAGCCGGGCAACTGGTACAGCCAGAGGTACCCTTGTATGCCTGGGAACACTTCGATGCCAAAACACGCAAGCTCTGCAAGTGGTTATCTGATGAAGGGGGTGTTGTCACTATGCGGGCGGCGCGTGAGTTTACCGGCTTTGACAATCCTACTCTGGCTGCTGCCATTCACACACTTGAGCAGTACAGCATGGCCTACGATACCTTCGCGGGCCAGGAGCGTAAATTGTTCGTGCCTCGTGAAGTGCTCAAACATCTGAAAAAAGCCGTTGCTCAATCAGAGCCCCTTCAAGAGGATGTGCCGGTTGGCCTGGCAGCTCTCGATTCACCACCAGAGTCAATCCGCCAGGGCGACACGTCTATGCTGTATGACCTGGCAACCATCATCGGAACCATGTACCAGCAGAACATCGAGCCAACACAGGCAGGGAAAGTGCCCAAGCGTATCGCTAACAGGCTTCAAACAATGCTGCAAGGGAAACCACGCGTCCAGGTTTATTATAATGAAGATTTAACTATCGATATGCTTTTTCATATAGCAAAAGAGCTAGGGCTTGTCAAGCTCTCCCGGTCGTCGGCTGATGGCGTTAAACCTCGCTACGAACAGGGGCCGCTGCTTGAACAGTGGTCACAAATGGGCGTCGTTGGCCAGACCCACGACCTGCTCGAGTTCTGGCTCAAGAGTCTCCACTGGGCTGACGTAGCCGGGGCGAACTTCGACGGGAGCAGCGGCTATTATTTGGATATCATGGCGGGACGCAAAGCTGTTCTCGCACACTTAAGCAATTGTACCCCTGGACGCTGGTACACAATAGATTCCTTGTTGCACACGATGAAAGCTCAGGACCCCTATATGTTCCGACCGAGACAGGCCGATATGGGATTGTCGGGGTATCGCAGCGCCAGGACAATGCTTACGAACTGGTATAGATGTGACGGGGAAATCATTATCGGGATGCTTTCGTCTACCCTTCATGAACTGGGAATCGTGGCGCTGGGGTACCAACAGTCCAGTCTGCCGGAAAAGAATAAACCCATCAATCCGGATGCTTTCATGCTTACCGACCTGGCAACTGCTGTGCTGTCAACCGGAGCGAAACCTTCGCCATCTGCAGGCACGCCTGCAGATAACCGCACGCTGATAGTGCAACCTAATTTTGAGCTGTTGCTTTTGCAACCCGATCTACCCACCTTGTATAGCCTGTTGCCTTTTACGCAGCTCGATCAAGCCGGATTAGTCAGCCGCCTGACATTAACACGCAATTCTCTGTTGCGAGCCTTAGAAGCTGGCAAGAATATAGAGCAAATTTACCAGGTCCTCGAACAGCGCAGCCAGAAGGAAGTGCCGCAAAATGTAGCCTATACGCTGCGCGACTGGACGAGATTGTATAAGGAAGTGAACGTTTCGCAAGTGCTCCTGCTCGAGGTGCCAAGCGAGACCCTGGCAAATGAAATCTGTGCCTCTCCTAAGCTGAAAGCCTTCGGCTTGCGCAGGCTTGCTCCTTGTGTCATTGCAGTCGGTAGCGATGCTGGTCTGCAGGAATTACGACGTGCCCTCGATAAAGAAGGCATCGTGGTACGTATCAGCGGTGACATCGTTGCTCGCCAGCCCGCATATGGCGGCAGGTTTCGCTGAGCCCTCACTGCGGTCCGATCAATGTATGGCGAATCAGCATTAAATGGGTCAGGGGACCGAGACCACCCGGCACCGGCGTAAGAAACGAGGCAACCTCTTTTACACTGCCGAATTCCACGTCTCCGACCACTTTTCCGTCGATAGGATTAATTCCTGCATCCAGCACAACTGCGCCAGGCATTACCATATCGGCGGTAATGCTGGCCGGTTGCCCGATACTCACCACGAGAATATCTGCGCTCCTGGTAATGCTCGCAAGGTCGCGGGTATAGGAGTGACAGATCGTCACCGTCGCATCCTGGCGCATCAGCACCAGCGCTACCGGCTTACCTCCGATATTACTGCGCCCGACAACTACCGCATTGCGACCAGCAATCGGTATACCAGCTTCTTGTAACACGGTGAGAATGACATCGGCGGTAGAGGGAATGAAGCTGGGGAAGCCGAGCAGCAGGTTTCCAGCATTGTACGGGCCAAGCCCATCAACATCCTTCTCAGGGCGCAAAACCTCGGTTACCACCTGCTGCCTGATGTGTGATGGCAGTGGTAAGAGTAGCACGACACCATCTGTATTGGTGTCCTCGCTGAGCGCCGCAACATCGTTTCGCAATTCTTCCTCTTCGATCTCGAAGGGATAAGCCAGTGTCACGCAGCCCAGGCCAATCGTGCGGCAGGCGCGCACCAGTTGTCTGCTGTAGACCTCTGCTGCTCCGTCGTGCCCCGCCACGATTTGTGCCAGGCGTGCGGGACGATGACGCTGCTTGCGAAACTGCGCCGCCTCGCTTTGCAGTTCAGCAGTCATACGTGCAACGAGTGGTTTGTTGTCGAATATGATGGCGGACATGAATGTTCTTCTCCAAACGCGTTCTCACGTTCATCATATCACAAAAGCTTCACAGACCCTTTACCACTTGTGGGATGCGAGTGGTAAATACAATCGAAATGCGCTACAATGCCATCTATGGCATTGTAGCGCATTTTTCTTTGTTGAGGGTATGTGGAAGAGCTATCTCCATTAGTAGCCCTTCTGTACCATCTACATCCAAAAGAGAGGATTTTCATGGCAGGCGACTGTTCATTTGATATAGTATCTCAGTTTGACGAGCAAGAACTCGTCAATGCAGTCGATCAGACACGGCGGGAAGTATCGACCCGTTATGACTTGAAGGACACAAAAACCGAGATAATTCATAGCAAGGACAATATAACCATTGTCACCGATAGTTCGATGACGCTCAGGAACGTGCGCGATATCCTTGAAACCAAGGCAGTGCGTCGCGGTTTGTCGTTAAAGATCTTCAAACCTGGCAAGGAGGAGAATGCTGCTAGTAGCAGGGTTCGCCAGGTCATCCAGCTGCAGCAGGGCCTCTCGCAAGAGCTGGCAAAAGAGATCAGTAAGCATATTCGAGACACCTATCCCAAGGTGCGCCCGCAGATCCAGGGCGATGCTATCCGTGTAATGGCCAAGAGCCGCGACGAGTTGCAGTCGGTGATTGCGCTGCTCAAGCAAAAGGATTATCCGGTGGCATTGCAGTACATCAACTACAGAGGGTAGGACTCAGAAGGTACTTTAGTACCAAAATGAGGGCCTCGTATCTCAAGAATAGCAAAATTGTAGTAACCTAGTTTTAACTAGAGTGCACTGTAATAGGTGTCAAAGCAAAGTCTCAACGATGTGCTAGACTGAGGAAGAGAACCTTTCATGCCTGGGAACAGACAAGTTTTCAGCGCTGCAATGAATGCAGCCGACAAGTCTCGCTGGGATAGCCAGTGGACAGAGGCGGCAAAGGAGTACCAGCGCGCATTAGCAGAGTTCCCAGATGATGCGGCTGCGCGTGGTGGGCTGGGTTTTTGCTTCATGCAGACGAAGCAGTGGAAGCAGGCGCTGGCTGAGTATGAACATATACTCAAGCGTGATTCTAGCAACGTCATCGCCTTAAGTAAAACGGCTGAGCTCTATGTCATCTTACATAGGCGAGACGATGCATATAAAGCCTATATGCACCTGGCGGAATTATATTCACAAGCTGGCCAGGGGGCTCGAGCAGAAGCTGCATGGCAGAAGGCCGTTCAGTTGTCTCCCACCCATCCTGAGCCGCATGAGCATCTCGCGATTTACTATCAGGGAAAAAAAGATTTTGCGTTGATGGTTCAGGAGCGCCTGGCTGCAGCCCAGGGCTATCTACTACACAATGACAGTGTAGCGGCATCAGTGCAGTGCGAGGAGGTGTTGCGTGTCGATGCCTCCAATACACAGGCACAGCGCTTTCTCTCACAGGTGAGGAGACAAATGCGGCCCTCAGGGCCACTCGCTCAGGGAGCAGGCGCTGCGTATTCACCGCCAACGGATATGGCAGCAACTACAGATAATCTGCCTTCTGGCCCTTTAGCTGGCGGGGAGAATGACTCGGTTTCTTTAAGCAACACAAGCGGAGGTAATTCTGGCATCATGGGTAATATGGGTAGCACGAGCAATTTTAACGGGGCGGCAAATCCAGGACCGGCTCTTGCTGGGAAAGGCATGGCCGGTGGAGGGATGGGACAACCCCCTCGTGTACGGATATCGGCCACTCAGGTCACTGGGGCGTTGAGACAGGCTCAAACTTTTCAAACCCAGGGGCGTTTCAACGATGCGATTGACCTCTGTGAACAGATTCTCGAAAGCGGTTTTGATCGACCCGATGCCCGTTACTTTTTGGGTTGGCTCTATCAGGAGCAGCGGCGCTGGGACGAGGCCATTCACCAGTTCCAGGCGTTGTTGAACGACCCTGATTATGCGCTGTCGTGCTATTACGCGCTGGGACAGTGTTATCGCGCCAAAGGCGACCTGCACACCGCAACCGTGCATTTCGATGAAGCAGTTGATCGCGTGAATCTTGATGCCCTGACTGTCGAGGAATCCGATCAATTAGTACAGCTCTGCCAGGAATCGGCTGAAGCGCATCGCCTGCTGGGTGAGCAGGAACAGGCCCTCACCGTCTATAACGCTCTGCTGGGTTTCCTGCGCAGCAGGGGATGGAACGACAAAGTTGCCCAGGTTGAGTTTATGTTCAAACAGGCGCAGAATACGCCGCTGCCTCCTCGTCCCGCCTCTACACCGCCGCCCGTGCCGCAGCCGGGGAATGCCACCCGTACTTTGCCGCCTGAACAGCAGTCATCGCCAAATATACCTGATTCCGCGACAGTAGCAATGAATATGCATGGCGCGCCGGCGATGGTCCCTCCACCTGCTGGAAACCCAGCAGCCGGAGCATCGCAACCGCCGGTGCCGTCAACAACATCCGGCTCTCTCGGCGAACTACCGGATTGGTTGACCGGTATCCTCAATGAAGCAGACAAGACCCAGATTGTCAATAAACAAGCTGCATCAGCTGCTGCTCAACCTGCGCCGCCTGCGCGAGGTGCGGCACCCGGCCAGAGCGGGATTGAGCAGCCAGTTTCACCCCATCTGACGACTTCAACATCCTGGCTAACAGATGACGTGAAACCCATCAACGCGGCTCAGGCCGCGCCGCCTGATCAACAGCCAGGTGTACCAGTACAACCTCCTGCTGCGGCTGCACAGGCAGCTCAAAAGGTGGAACCGCCAGCTTCAGCGCCACCCGCAGATCCGCACGCGTCGACCACACCACCTCACGGTATGGAGGCATTACAGGCCTCAACCGCAAAGGAAACTACTGTTAATGCCGAAGACTTGTTGAGTCAGATAGCTGGTAATACAGGCTTAACCCAGGTAGGCGAATCCGTACTGGCTAGTACCGCCAGTCTACCGGAAAATATCCGCTTGCAGGTTGTGCAGTCCATGCAGGATATTCAGCGCTATATCGATCATGGCCTGATGACGCCTGCTACCGAGGAATGTTTGCGTGTCATTGACCTGGCCCCGCAGTACGTTGATATTCACCAGGTCTTGTGCGAGATCTATATCCGCCAGGGTAAAATCGATCAGGCCATCACAAAATACGCCATCCTGATCGATACCTATATGACCAACGGTCGCATAGATGACGCCATTGCAACCTACCGGCGTATCCTGCAGCTTGAACCCAACAACCTCACCTATCGAGTGCGGCTGATTAATCTGCTCGCTACACATGGCAACAAAGAAGATTTGCTGCGCGAACGGAGCCTGGCGGCAGAGTCATATCTGCGCCTGGGCTACATGGACCGCGCACTAACAGAGCTTGAGCAGGCGTTGCAGGAAAGCCCAACAAGTGTGACCACCCGCTTGAACTACGCGCTGGCTTTACAGAAATTGGGACGTTCCCAGCAGGCGGTAGCGGAGTACCAGCGCGTGCTGCAGGTGGACCCGCGCAATCTCGCAGCGCTCGTGCGCTGGCATATTGCGATGATTACGGGGGTCGGCACTGCTCGCCCTACAACCCTCGAGGTGCTGACTCGTATACGCTGGCAGTTGCGAGGCGAAGGGCAGAAGCATTACGAAATGGTTGTGCGTGAGTATATCCAGGCGGCGGAGACCTATGCGAATAATTTCGATGTACGCTTCGCTCTTGGTCTGATATATCAGCAGTCCGGCAATTTTGACCAGGCCCTCGATGCCTACCAGTTCGCCATGCGCGACACTTCCTACGAAGTGATGGCGCGCGTCAGTTCTGCCTACTGCTTGTTAGCCCAGGGCAAACCCGAAGCAGCAATTCAACAACTTGAACAGGCCTTGCAAAGTGCACGCAGCGGCTCAAAAGGGTCTATCGATCCCGCCGTTTGGGCTGCGCGTCCCCGCGAAGAAGGTGAAGAGCACCAGGCGCCAGAAGTTGAAATTTCGCTGTTGTTGGCTAAAGCCTACGGGCGTGTCGGCAAACAGGAGCAGATGCAGGCGATCTTGCGGCAGGTGAAACAGAGTACGCCGCAGCGGGACGAGGTTACCTCGGTGCTGGCAGAAATTTCGGCACGCCAGGGCGATATCGATAGTGCTTTACAAGAATATACCGACCTGGTACGGTTTTATCGTGATAGGCGGCAGGCAGATAATGCTCTGAGTGTCCTTAAAGAGATGGTGCGCCTTGCTCCACAGGATCCTCGTGCCCACGCAGAGTTAGGTGATATCTATGTGAAGCGTGGTCTCCTGGAAGAAGGGATTGCTGAATTGCGCCTGCTCGCCGATATCTACCTCAGGCGTAATCAACTCGAAGAGGCCGGGGAGACGCTGCGGCACATTGGCGATATCTATGCCGAGATAGATAACCAGGATGATGCGTTCATGAATCTGCGCCGTGCTGTTGAGCTTAAACCCGGGGATATGGACCTCTTGCGTGAAGTAGTGAGCTATTGCTGGCGCATTGGTCGTGCAGGAGAGGCCACCCAGTACCAATCGATCATCGCTCGCCACTACTTCGAGACAAACCAGATCAAAGAATCGGTCGCAGCCCTCCAGCAGCTAATCGCTCTCGATCGTACCAACTACGAGGCCTACGATATGCTTGGTCAGACCTATCAATCGGTGGGCGAGTATGAACAGGCCAGCCGTGTCTATAAGAATCTTGCCAGGGCGAATCCCAACGGGAATATCGCGAAGGAGCGCCTGGCTATGCTGCAAGAGCTACGGGCCCAAAGCGCCTAATACTTCCTCATCGGTCTGGTAGACCTGCTCAACCGTCTGTTCTCGTGCCCGTTGGATACGCTGAAGCCGCTTGCTAAACTGCATCGTTGCATAGTTGAGGTACTCTTCCATGTTCAGTCCAAAGGGAATCTCCTCGAGTTCTTCGGAACCTTCGAACAGTTCATTCACCATGCCGAGCGAAGGTACAAGTAGTTCGTTCATTTTCTGCTCGATAAAGGGCCAGAGCGATGGATCCTGCGCCACGAGACGTGAGATCAGGAACACACCGTAGGCGAGGTGCCGCGACTCGTCGCGTTTAATATACCCAAGAGCTTGTTTGAGTCCCGGCATGATCTTGTTCCGTTCAAGCATGTTAAAGAATGCATAGTACCCCGTCTCGGCCAGTACACCTTCCACGATCAGGTTGTAGGTGACGGCAGCCCCCGCCTGGGCTTGAAGCGACTGATCGGTGAGCAATGCGTGCATGGCCTGCGGAAGTTCTTCGTAAAATATTTTACGGTAACTGGGAGAGTGAAAGTGGTGCAGGTCGCTATGTTCCTGTGCCACCTCGTCCAGGAAACGCCGGAAAAATTCGGTATGCTTGGCTTCTTCCCATAAGAAAGTCGTCAGGTACATCTCTTCTTCGAGTCTACCCTCCTGGGCCATCACCATGACCAGTGGCAACAGGTCGAGCGTGACACACTCTTCACCTGCCTGGAAGAGCGAGGTCAGCTGTAGTAGCGTCTCCCTCTCTGTGTCGTTGCAGCGCTGCCAGTCAAGGATATCCTGCGAGAAATCGATGCTTTGCGGGTCCCACACGCCAAGCTTCTTGGCCTTGTGATAGAGGCGCATTGGCAAAATGTCATGGCGCAGTCCCCGGCTACTGGTTGTGGTGAACGCGTTGTGAATCGCGAATGTGGTCATATATCTTTTTCCTCTCCCTCTCATCCCTCCTCCGCTTCACCTCCAGCAGCCTCATATACAACTTATACACCACCGGCTGGTATACCAGGTCATGTGTCTCCAGGAAGCGCAGCGCGTAGCCCCCAAACCCTCTTTTGAACACATATACCCCCCACAGCTCCTCTCCCTCTTCCAACACCTCTGGAATGCCCCGGAAGTTATAATACCAGCAGCCATGCGACCTGGCCCACTGCATCGCAGTCCACTGTAACAGGTGGTTAGGCATCAGGTTGCGCTGCTCGTTCGAGGATGCGCCGAACATATACCAGCTCCAATGCCCCAGGCGCAGGACAATAATACCTGCGATGGCCTTGCCCTCGTATTCCGCCAGGAAAAGCGCAGCGCGATCTCCCTCCCTATAGAGGCGCATCACATCCTCGTAATGTTTTTTATTGTTGATGAAAAATTGGTCGCGCTCACTCGTTACCTCGTACAGGCGGTAGAAGGTGTCCAGGTCAGCCTGTCCATCGCCTCTTCTCACGGTGACTCCCTTGCGCCCGGCCAGGCGTATATTGTAGCGCCATTTTTCTTTCATGCCCGCCAGTAACGCTTTTTCATCAGGGCGCAGGTCGAGTACCCACTCGTTGCGGACATGAACCGCGTAGGGATTGGGGCAAAACCCTTGCTTTTTCAACGCCGCCAGCCATCGCTCATCCCCATCCGGCACACTGGGCTCAACTTTTAGCATGAATGCTCCGCGCTTGCGTGCTTCTGCCTTCACAAAATCGAGCAAAACAGTCATCGCCGGCGAGTTGGGATCATCGATGATCGGGCCGCGAGCGGCATAAAAATAAGGTCGCCGCAGGACCGGGGCACGAGTAATCAGCAGCAGCATGGCCGCGCAGAGCTGTCCTTGCTCGTCTACAACGCCTACCCGTAGCGCCTCTGCTCCCAGGTGGGGCGCAAGTTCGCCCCACTCATATGATTGGGTGATATTGCAGCAGACCGAAGCCGCCACAAAATCGTCCCATTGCTGGCAGTCCGTGATGATATACGCTTTCATCCTATCATTCTTTCTTACTTTTGCCCTTGGCGGCCCGTTCCAATTCAACCTTCCTGCGCTCTTCATGCCTGCGAGCGCGGCGGATTTCCACCAATTTACGCCAGGCGCTGTAGATAAGTGGGCGGTAAACATAATCTTGCGTTGGCATGTTCAGGCGTGAGAAGCCTCCAAAACCTTGCTTATATTCATAGACCCCCCACATTTCTTCACCCGGTTCCAGGATTTCGGGAATGGTACGAAAATCGAAATAGGAACAGCCCCGCGCCTTTGCCCATTGAATGCAGCGATACTGTAACAGGTAATTGGGTTTCAGGTTGCGCTTGTTGTTGGAAGAGGCGCCAAACATATCCCAGCACCACTCACCGAAGCGAATCAGCATCTTGGCGCCGATCGCCTCCCCCTCGTGCTCGGCAAGGTAGAGCACCGCGTCACCCTGATCGGCAAATTGGCGCAAGATCTCCCGGTGATAGTCTCTGTTATGGATGAAGAATGCATCACGCTCGCTTGTGATCTTGAGCAATTCATAATACGCATCAAAGTCGGCTGCGTTTGCAGCCTCGCGAATGACAACACCCTTGCGCTCGGCAATGCGCACATTCTGCCGCCACGTCATTTTAAAATTGGCAAGCAATTGTTCGGCATCCGGTCGAATATCAAGCACCCAGCTTCGCCGGCCGTGCACAGCATGAGGATTCGTCTGAAATCCAAGCTCGTGGTATGCAGCGATCCATTCGTCCATGTGTGGGTCATCATCGGCGATATTTGGCTCCAATCTTAGCACAACGGCATGTTCTGCATGTGCAATCCCCTGAACACTCTCGATCAGTGCCGCAAGAGCAGGAGAATCTGGACATGCTACAGTTGGCCCACGGGAACAGTAGAGCCAGTTAAAGCGCGGCCCCGGCGCCGGTACGGGCGAAACAGTCAGCATCATCGCCCCGATCACGCGCCCGTTTTCCAGAGCACCCAGGCGATACATGCGCCCGCCCAGGTACCGATTCAATTCGCCCCACTCGTATGATTGCAGCAAGTGCCCTCGTGGCTGGCTGGTTAAAAACCCGTTCCATTGAGCGCGGTCGGTAATCTCTTGAATGGTGATGGTCATACGGCAATCAAATGCTCTCTAAAAATTCGCTGCGCAGTATACTGTAGACGCGCACATCGTGGTATTTGCCAAAGCGTAAAATCACCTGGCGTAATCTCCCCTCAAACTTCATACCCGCCTTCTCATCTGCGCGCCAGCCTCCGGTATTCTCTTCCATGTCCTGGGTCTGAATCCGGTTGAGGTTGAGTTCCATAAAGCCATAGCGGAACATCAGCCTTGTAGCTTCGGTGCCATAGCCCTTGCCCCATATTGAACGGTCGCCAATGATAATATAGAACTCAGCGCTCTGGTTGATATAATTAATGTCTTTAAGCCCGACAAGCCCGATGAGCCGGTTATCGCTCTTGAGGGCCACACCAAAGATAATATGCTTGCCATCTCTATAGAGTTGCTCCAGCCGCTCTTTACCACGAGCGTCGCTGGTAGGGTAAATCGAGAAATCGCGGCGGATCTCTTCATCGTTCATCCAGGTTGAGTACAGGTGATTATCCTGTGCAGGCTCTAACGGACGCAGGTAGATACGCTCTCCTACGATAAATGGGTTCTGCATCTGCGAGTTATCTTGTGTCATGTGCGCGCAACACCTCCCTTCTCGTGTTCGAAGGCAACTATAACATAGGGACTTTGTCGTCGTAGGGGCGGGGCTTGCCCCGCCCTGCTAGGCTTGCCCCGCCCTGCCAGGTAGGCTCTATAGATGTGGCTGGGAATCACCCGCTAAACGGTCTCCTGGAGGAATAATTAACGCGGAAGGCTCGTGTTCGTCTTTTCCACCCTCGCGCTCCTGGTCATCGGACAGGACAGGGCGGCGTACTTTGCGTTCGCGGGTGGTAGATGTTCGCTCATCTAATTGCAGGGGTAGTATCCGCGCGGAGTCCTGCTTATCCTGTTCGTCACTCTCCTCGTTGAAAGGTGGGTCTAGCAGTGCGGCCTCGATCACCCGATCCATAGAATCTACCAGCGTAAAGTCGATGCGTTGCCGGATTTTGGGCGGGATTTCGGCCAGATCTTTTTTATTCTCCAGGGGAATAAGCAGGTGATAGATATTCGCCTGGTGCGCTGCCAATACCTTCTCTTTCAACCCGCCAACACCCAGCACACGCCCTCGTAGGGTTATTTCGCCCGTCATAGCCATGCCCGCGCGTATTGGACGCCCGGTTAGAGCTGATATGAGAGCCGTGGCAATCGTGATGCCCGCTGATGGGCCATCCTTGGGAAGCGCATTCTCTGGCATATGGATATGCAAATCCATCGAGTCCTGGAAATTAGGATCGATCTGTAATTCTTCTGCGCGTGAGCGGATATAGGAGAGCGCTGCATACGCAGACTCACGCATCACCTCTCCCAACTGGCCTGTGATCAGTAGCTCTCCCTTCCCCGGCATCGTAGCCACTTCCACCGGCAACAAAATGCCCCCGGACTCCGTCACGGCCAGGCCTATAGCTACGCCAATCTGCGTTTTTTGGACTATCGGACTTTCAAGGTAACGAGGTGCTCCAAGATATTGCTCCAGGCTGTGGCTGGTAAGTCGTAGACGCGTATCTTGCCTCTCAAGAATACGGCGTGCGGCTTTACGACAGATGGTTGCCAGTTGGCGCTCGAGATTGCGTATGCCGGCCTCGCGCGTATATCCCGTAACAATTTGTTGCATTACAGACTGCGGAATCTTCAACTGTTCGGGAGCAATACCATGTTCTGCAAGCACTTTAGGCAAGAGGTGGCGCAAACCAATATTCACCTTCTCCTCGAGCATGTAGCCTGGCAGGTCGATAATATCCATGCGGTCGGCTAACGCGCGCGGAATCTGGTATCTCACATTTCCGGTACAGATGAAAAATACCTCAGAAAGATCGTATGGCACTTCCAGGTAATGGTCCGTAAAGACGCTGTTCTGCTCAGGATCGAGCACTTCTAAGAGCGCTGCTGCGGGATCTCCCTGGTATTCCGCTGAGAGCTTATCGATCTCATCGAGCAGGAACACAGGGTTGCGTACTCCCACGGTCTTCATCCCTTGAATGATACGCCCTGGCAGCGCTCCCACGTAGGTACGGCGATGTCCGCGAATCTCTGCCTCGTCATGTACGCCACCCAGTGAAATACGCGCGAATTTGCGACCCAGGGCACGGGCTATCGAGTGGCCCAGTGATGTTTTACCTACCCCTGGAGGGCCGATGAAACAAAGAATCTGGCCCTGGCTTTCGCTGCGTGTGTGCCCATCCCGCAAAGCACGTTTCTGGCGCAACTGTCGTACCGCCAGGAATTCAATAATACGCTCCTTTATACCCTCCAGCCCGTAATGGTCTTCGTCCAGTACCTGGCGTGTAGACTCAATGCTGAAGTTGTCTTCGCTGCGCTCTGACCATGGCAGAGCCAGTATCCAGTCAACGTATGAGCGTATCACTGCAATATCCGCTGATTGAGCCGGTGTGCGCTCCAGGCGATCGATCTCTTTGCGTACCTTCGCTGCAATATCCGCTGGCATTGACTTTTCGTTTACCCTGGCACGCAGTTCGCTCGCCTCGTTGAACGTATCTATCCCTAGCTCTTCCTGGATGGCGCGTAATTGCTCGCGGAGGTAAAATTCCTTCTGCGTGCGATCTACCTGCGAGCGTACGCGGCTGCGAATCGTCGATTCCAGTTCCAGAATTTCGATTTCGTTACCCATAATCACGCAGATTTTCTCAAGTCGCTCCAGCGCATCAAATGTTTCCAGCAGTTCTTGCTGCTGTTGAGGATCGGTGACGAGGTGCGCTGCAAGCATGTCTGAAAGCCGCGCAGCGGTCTTTAGCGCGACAATCGAGTTGATATCTTCGACCGAGAATCGGCGATTCAGTTGCGCGTAGCGCTCGAACAAGTTTGTGGCGTGGCGTACCAGCGCATCAGCTTGTGGGCCGCGCGCCTGGATTTCTTGTGACGTGGACACGCTCACCCGTAGAAAGGGCTCCAGCTCAAGATACCCCTCAATCCGCACGCGACGTAGACCGCTGAGCAGAACCTGCAAGCTCCCATCCTGTTGTCGATGCATGGTCGTAATTTCTACCAGCGTGCCCATGCTATAGATATCCTTTGACTGGGGATCGTCAATCTCTGGGTCGCGCTGGGAGGCAGCAACGAGCAAGTGTTCAGGCTGCATCAATGCCTCTTCAACCGCACTCACCGACTTTTCACGTGCAACAGCTAGCGTCATGCGAGTGCGAGGAAACACTACCATGTTTTTTAACGCCACGAGAGGATACGTCTCATGGGTATCCATATTTGTTTCCTGGCGTTCTTGTTCGCTCACATGTCCCACCTTGGTAGGGACCCGATTAGTCTCGGTGCACAGGCGGCAGTAGAGCCCTGCTGCGCGCCATTCACCGGGACAGGTATCGCGCCCAGATTAAAAGATATTGTAAAATACCGATGAGTCTACATTAAGCAGACTCATCTTCAGAATAGGCTGTATTTCGCTCGGTGCGCGTAATCAGCAGCGGTTTATTACGCTGCGAAATTACATCGCCGTTGATAATCACCTTCTTCACATCCGCACGCGAAGGGATTTCGTACATTACATCAAGCAGTACATCCTCGATGATGCTGCGCAACCCCCTTGCTCCTGTACGCTGCTTCAGTGCGCCCTCCGCTGCTGCATCGAGCGCGTCGTGGGTAAACACCAGTTCAACCCGGTCAAGTTGTAAAATCTTTTGATACTGCTTGATGATTGCATTTTTTGGCTCAGTCAAAATACGGATCAGAGCATCTTTATCCAGGCTGTCCAGCCCAACAGCAACAGGCAAACGTCCCACGAACTCTGGAATCAGGCCGTATTTGAGCAGGTCGTCCGGAATAAGTTTGGTTAAGACCGACTCTTCAGGCTCTGTTGGAGCAACGTTCGACCTGAAGCCCATGGTCTTGTTGCTGCCCAGGCGTTGCTCGACGATCTTTTCGAGCCCTTCAAAAGCTCCTCCACATATGAACAGGATATTGGATGTATTGATCTGTATGAAGTCCTGGTGGGGATGTTTACGCCCGCCTTGTGGTGGCACATTGGCGATTGTACCCTCGACAATCTTCAGCAGAGCCTGTTGTACTCCCTCGCCCGAGACATCACGGGTAATCGACGGGTTATCTGACTTGCGCGCTATTTTGTCGATCTCGTCGATGTATACGATGCCCCGCTCGGCACGTGCAACATCAAAGTCCGCCGTCTGTATCAGTCGCAGGAGGATATTTTCGACATCCTCACCGACGTAGCCCGCCTCTGTCAGCGCGGTCGCATCAGCAATGCAGAAAGGCACATCCAGTATCTTCGCAAGCGTCTGGGCCAGTAACGTCTTACCGCATCCGGTAGGGCCGATTAAGAGAATATTACTCTTACCCAGTTCTACCTCGTCTATCTGCATACCTACACCAATACGCTTGTAGTGGTTGTATACCGCCACTGCCAGGGTTTTCTTAGCTCGCTCCTGCCCAATCACATATTGACTGAGCTGCTCATAAATCTTCTTGGGCGCCGGTATCTTGCCCGTTTGCAGACGCGGCTTCGCGACAGTCGCCTGCTCCTCTTCGATAATCTCTCGACAGAGGTCAATGCACTCGTCACAAATGTAGACGCCTCCCGGTCCAGCGATCAACCGCTGGACCTGGTCCTGACTCTTGCCGCAAAAGGAGCAGCGGTAAGTAGTACGCATATTTTTCGAATTTGCCACGTCTGTCACCTTTCCCTGTAAGGGGCCGTGATCGCGCCTGTTACGGCCCGATTTATTGCACCTCTACGCCTTTTTCGACGCTCGATTCATCCGTAGTAGTTCTTCCTGCCTCTGCCCCCTCCCCTTGCTCCTGAGCATTCCTGACCTCATCTGCCTCGTTCTGAGCTTCCTCCCGAGCACCCTTTGCCTCCTCTTCACCTGCAAGCGCGGCTGTCCCGGCATTAGCTACGCTGACCTCCTCTTCCTCGCTGCTTTCAGGTCCAGCCGTCAATTCCACCAGGCGTGTGATGGCCTTTTCACGAAGAAGGCCCTGTGACAGGGACCGGATCTGCCCCTCTGTGCGTGGGAGATTCTGCCCCATCTGAGCATAAGCGCGGAAGAGAGCCTCTACCTCTTCAGGCGGAACAGTGATCTCTTCTTTCTTTGCCACTTCATCCAGCACAAGTTGACGCTTCACGCGCTTTTCGGCATCAGGTTCCAGCTCTTTCAGGTATTCTGCGCGTGACTTCTTCATCAGCATCAAGTATTGATCCAGCGACATGTGTTGTCGCTCCAGCAGGTGCGAGAACTGGTGCAATATATCCTCGCTTTCTTCCTGGATCAGTAAAGGATGAACCGTAATCTGTGATTGGTCGATGACTGCGTTGACCACCTTCTCTCGTAGTTCATCGCGTAGACGCCGCTGCTTGCTTTCCAGCAGATTATCGCTGATTGCCTTGCGCAGGTCTTCCAGTGTCTGATTTTCGTCGTCGCTTACCTGGGCAGCAAACGCATCATCAAGTTCAGGCAGTTCTTTAATCTCTACCTTGTGTAGGGTGACTGCATACTGGGCTTCTTTTCCCGCGAGTTTCTCGTTGCTGTAATCCTCAGGTATAGTGGTCGTGAATGTCTTGCTTTCGCCTACCTGCATACCTACAACATGCTCATCCATACCCGTGAAGAGGCCGTGTCGCTCCTCTGTCAGTTCGAAAGGATTTTCTTTGAGATCAGAGATACTTTCACCATCTGCGGTCAACTTTAGATCCATCGTCACGCGGTCACCTATCTGGGCAGGTCGCTCGACCACTTCCCAGTTCGCCTGCCGTTCGCGCTGCGACTCAAGCTCCCGTTCAACCTCTTCGGAGGTAACACTTTCCTCCTCGCGCTCAAAGTGTAGAGCACGATAATCGCCTAACTCAATGGGGGTCAGGATAGGCACCTTGAGGCTGAAGTGGTAGGGCTGGCCCATCTCGAAAACTGGCGCATCCGTTTCTGGCTGTCCAAGAGGCGTGATGTCATGCTCCTTCAGTACGTTACGATACGTCTCGGTCATCAAATCGTCGAGACCTTCCTGGTAAATATGCTCCTTGCCGAGTTTGCGCTCTAATAATGAACGAGGGGCCTTCCCACGGCGAAAACCCTGTACATCAACTTGCTGTACCAGCTTGCGGTATGCCTTCTCAGAAGCTTTTTCCACCTCATCCCAGGAAAAATCAACTTCAACGACTGCCTCACTGCCTGGCAACTTTTCAACCGAGACCTTCACTTTTCCTCCAACACGTGCGTCTTTGCTGTGTATCTATCCTAATAGAACTTGTTGCGTGCCCGCAATAGTGATCACTATTGTCAGGGAGCACCCGCAAAGGTAGCTCCCGGCTCTCTTTTGATTATACCCCTGGCGAAGCCCGGGGGCAAGCACTCCCATTAGACCGCCTGAGCACCGGGCAAAAGACATGTCGCCCTCTACACCGCAGGGCTAAAAAGGGAAGATACCTTCCTCGACATGCGTGATCGTCCACGATCAGGCAAACCTGGAGCGGGAGACGGGGATCGAACCCGCGACTTTCTCCTTGGCAAGGAGATGCTCTACCACTGAGCCACTCCCGCGTGATTACAGCACACAGGGTGCAGTACCCGCGCGTAACACAGTGGGCGGTGAGAGACTCGAACTCTCATGGCTTGCGCCAACGGATCCTAAGTCCGCCCTGTCTACCAATTTCAGCAACCGCCCGT
>Ga0070707_100001640_pt1 | contig 21720 bp, 19 predicted proteins | sample KBSK5502metaG_FD_65468 | JGI IMG/M metagenome (GOLD analysis project Ga0070707, IMG submission 65468) | Corn, switchgrass and miscanthus rhizosphere microbial communities from Kellogg Biological Station, Michigan, USA - KBS K5-50-2 metaG | ecosystem: Host-associated > Plants > Roots >...
CAGGGCGCTGCCCACGGCGTTGGCGTCCGCCACGGTCTTGCCGCCGATGTCCGTGATCACCCAGCCCGACTTGATGCCGGCCTTGTCCGCCGGCCCGCCGCCGGCCACCGACTGGACCTGGGCGCCGCCGCCGGGGGCATCGCTGGTGCTGACGCCCAGGAAGGCGAGGCCGGTGTGGGTCACGGCGCCGCCGCTGACCAGCTGCTGGGTGATGTTGACGATCTGGTTGCTGGAGATCGCGAAGCCGATGCCGGCCGCTGCACCGCTGCGGGGCGAGCTGCTGGCGCCCAGGGTCGGCATGCCGATGACCTGGCCCGCGATGTCCACCAGCGCACCGCCGGAGTTGCCGGGGTTGATCGCCGCGGTGGTCTGGATGAGGTCGGTGAGGGTGACCCCGTTGCCCTCGGGCTGGGTCCGCCCGGTGCCGCTCACGATTCCCTCGCTGACGCTGTCGCTGAGGCCGAGCGGGCTGCCGACGGCGACCACGATGTCGCCCAGGGCGACCTTGCTGGAGTCGCCGAAGGTGGCCGGCTTCAAAGAGGCGCTGGGGCTGGCGGCCCGGATCACGGCCAGGTCGCTGTTGCCGGCCGCCGCGACCAGGCCGGCCTGGAACTGGCTGCCGTCGGAGGCGCGCACCGTGAAGCGGCTGTCGCCGGAGACGACGTGGGCGTTGGTGGCGATGTCGCCCTGGGCGTCGAGCACGATCCCGGAGCCGAGGCCGCTGCTGGTGTCGATCTCCACGATCGAGGGCAGGACGGCGGTGATCAGGGCGTGGTACTCCGCCTGCAGCGCGGCCAGCCCGCCGGTGCTCGGCGGGGTGGTGGCGGTGGCGCCGCCGGGCGAGGCCGCGGGATTGGGGGCGGCGGGGTTGGCGGCGGCCGGGGAAGCCGTGGGCTGGCCGGCCTGCCTGATCTCGGCCGGGGTGGCCAGCCGCACCGGGGAGGTGCAGGCGGCTCCGGCCGCGATCAGCAGGAGCGCCAGCCCCGCTGAGCGAAGTGCGGTGGTCCTCATTCCGCCAGCCATGCTGGGCGGGGTGGCTTGGAATCTCCTGGGAGACCGAGCCCGTCCGGGCCCCGTCAGGTCAAGGTTTTGTAAGGCTCAGCTGCGGCGCCGCGCGACGATGAAGAGGCGGCGGAAGGGAAACAGGGTCCGCCCATCGGGCCGCCGCGGGTAGGCCTGCTCGAGCAGCTGGGCGTAGCGCTCCTCGAATCGCGCGCGTTCCGGCTCCTCGAGCACCTCCAGCAGCGGGACCAGCGCGCTGCCCTTGGTCCACTCCTTGACGGGCGCCGGCCCTTCGAGGACGTGGAGGTACTCGGCCTCCCAGATGTCGAGGTCCTGCGCGCGAGACTCGAGCAGCTCGAAGTAGTACGCCGGCGGGCCGACCGGCGCCGGCCGGAGCCGCGGCAGCAGGCGCTCGCGCCAGGGTCCGGTGGCGGCGGCTTCGGCGATGGCGGTGTGGGAGGGAGCGTCGAAGTTGCGCGGCATCTGGACCGCCAGCACGCCGCCGGGGGCGAGGCTTTCCAGCAGCCGAGGGAAGAGGTGCTCGTGGTCGCCCAGCCAGTGCAGCGCGGCGTTGGAGTAGATGACGTCGGCCGGCCCGTCCGGCTGCCAGTGGGCCAGGTCGGCCCGCTCCCAGCCGATGTCGGGATGGCTGGCCGCCGCTCTTTCCAGCATCGGCGCCGAGTTCTCGACCCCCGTCAGCCGGGCCTCCGGCCACCGCTGCTGGAGGAGCGCGGTGACGTTGCCCGCGCCCGCGCCCAGGTCGTAGACGGTGCCCGGCGCGTCCGCGTCGACCCGGTTGAGGAGGTCGACGGCCGCGCGGAGGCGATGCCCCGCGAACCTCAGATACTGGGCCGGGTCCCAGGGCACTACGCGCCGCCGTGCACGACGACCTCGCCCTCGGTCATGTCCTCGAACGTGACCTCCAGGTCGTACAGGCGCTCGCCGACCCACTCGGCGCTGGCCTCGGCGCCCTTCTTGGCGTTCTCGGCATCCAGGTAAGCCGTGACCGAGACCAGCTGGTCGGGCGCCGGCCGCACCACGTGATAGCTGACGAAGCCCGCCATCTTGTGGAGGCGGTCCAGCCAGTCGTCGTCGACGCGCCGGATGACCTCAGCGGCCTGGTCGGGCGAAACCGTGTATCGACGGATGGTCATGTGCATCCCTCAAGGATGCTCCCGGCCGGTGCTTGAATAGCGGCATGCAGCCCGGAGGCATGCCCAAGCCCAGCGAGCGAGCCAAGGCCGACTTCCAGGAGCTGGTGCCGGCCGAGCCCGCCGTGACCCTGCGCCCGATGTTCGGCAACCTGGCCGGCTTCGTGAACGGGAACATGTTCACGGGGCTCTTCGGGGACGACCTCTTCGTGCGGGTCGCCGGGCAGGATCGGGAGGCGCTGCTGAAGGAGGGCGGCTCCGACTTCGCGCCCATGGCGGGGCGGCCGATGAAGGGCTACGTGGTGGTGCCGGAGGGGTGGGCGAAGCGGCCGGAGGCCACCCGGAAATGGATCGCCCGGGCGCTCGAGGAGACCCGGGCGCTGCCGGCCAAGGAAGCCAAGAAGAAGAAGCGCTAAGCCTCAAGTGCCGGCACTCGACGAGTTCGAAGCGCCGCGATCGCGAGTAGTGCCGGCACTTGGCGCCTACTGGCGCTCGATCCCGGACTCCCAGCGGTTGAAGTCCAGGGTCACGACCGTGCGCTCGCCGCGCCGGTAGCGCCACACGCCGGGCGGGGACTCGAGGGTTCGGTAGCCGCCGCTGCGCAGGTCCGGGTTGGCTCGGCGCTCGGCGATCAGGGCGCGCGTGAAGTTCAGGAAGGAAGCCGGGTCGGCCCGCTGCTCTTCCACCGAGCGCCAATCCGAGCCCAGCGGCAGCCAGGGCTCGACTCCCGGCCGGGTGAAGCCCGCGCCCGGCCCCGGCGACCAGGGCATCGGCGTCCGCTCGGGGTCGCGGCCCCGCAGCTGCCCGGGCATGCGCGCGTCGAGCGGGTCGCGCAGGCGGTCCGGGGGCACCGGCTGGTCGGCCAGGCCGATCTCGTCGCCCTGGTAGAGGAAGGGCGCGCCGCGCAGGGTCAGCAGCAGCGTCATGGCGACCCGCGCCTTGCGCTCGTCGCCGCCGCACCAGCGCGTCATGAAGCGCGAGACGTCGTGGTTGCTCAGCGCCCAGCACGGCCAGGCAAACGCCGGCAGCGTGCTTTCGGTGTTTTCGACCACCCCGCGCAGGACGTCCAGGTCCAGCGGCGAGTGCGTCAGCAGGAAGTTGAAGTTGAGCTGCAGCTCGTCGTCATTCCCGTAGTAGGCGGCCAGCCGCTCGAGGTCGAAGAACCAGGTCTCCCCGACCAGCACCCGCTCCGGCGCGTAGGCCTGGCAGAGCCGCCGCCAGTTCCGGTAGATCCCGTGCACCTCGGGCTGGTCGGTCGTGTAGAGCGGGCGCTGGCCGAGGCGGGCCGCGGCCGGGTGCATGTCGGGCCCCACCGGCGGGTTGTCGCGCAGCTCGCGGTCCTTGATCACCCGGTTGGCGCAGTCGATCCGGAAGCCGGCCACGCCGCGGTCGAACCAGAAGCGCAGGATGTCCAGGAACTCGCGGCGGACCGCGGGGTTCCACCAGTCGAGGTCCGGCTGCGAAGGCAGGTACTGGTGCAGGTAGTAGCGCCCCCGCCGGGCGTCCCAATCCCAGGCCCGGCCGCCGAAAACGCTGAGCCAGTTGTTGGGCCGGGCGGTCCAGACGTACCAGTCCTCGTGCGCGGGATCGCCGAACCAGGGGTGGCGATCGGAGGTGTGGTTGGGCACCAGGTCGAGCAGCACCCGGAGGCCGCGCGCCTCGGCGTCGGAGAGCAGCCGGTCGAGGTCCTCGAGGGTGCCCAGCTCGGGGTGCACGCCGCGGAAGTCGGACACGTCGTAGCCGAAGTCGTCGTCCGGCGAGGGCGTGATCGGCGTCAGCCAGACCGCGTCCACGCCCAGCCACTGCAGGTGGTCGAGCCGGCGCCTCACGCCCTCCAGGTCGCCGACCCCATTGCCGTCGGTGTCCTGGAAGGAGCGCGGATACACCTGGTAGAAGACGGCCGTCTCCCACCAGCGGCCGCTCACCGAGTGACCCACCAGCGCCGGCCGAGGTAGGCGGCGAAGCCGATCACGATCGCGCCCCCGATCAGCCAGAAGACCCAGGCGTGGCTGGTGACGAAGGTCTCGGCCCGCCGGCCGTACAGCGCGCCGATCGAGACCCAGAAGCCCGCCCATACCGCCGTCGACAGGGCCACGCCGAAGGCGAAGACGGGATAGCGCACGTGCAGCACTCCGCAGGCCACCGTGATCGGGATCCGGAAGCCTGGTACGTGGCGGCCGAAGATGATGGCCAGGAGGCCGTAGCGCGCGAACCACTCCTCGGCTCGCTCCATGCGCTTCGGCGTGAGGTGGATGATCCGGGCCAGGCGGCTGTCCAGGATGTTGCGGCCCAGCCGGCGCGAGATCCAGTACAGGTTGCTCGACCCGGCCACGATCACCACCACGAAGCCCGCCCAGGCGGCGATCAGCAGGAGGGGCTCGTGCGGCACGTGGGCGCCGGTGTAGAGCATGAAGACGTCGCCGGGGGCGGGCAGCGGGACTCCCGACTCCTCGACGTAGAGGACCAGGTACGCGGTGAGGTAGCCCTGGCTGCGCGCCTGGGCTCCCAGCCAGTCGAACACGTCGGCGTCGACCAGGACGGCGCCCAGGACCAGCAGCGCGAGGACCACCGCCCCCAGGAGGACGGTCCGCAGCCTCAGCAAGGCTCGATCGTGACCAGCGCGTTGTAGTCCGGGATGCCGGCCACCGGCGAGCGCACGCCTCCGGCAGGCAGGACGTTGCCCTCCGGCCAGTGGACCTGGATGTTGCCCGGCTTGACCGGCGCCAGCCGGAGGCGGCCGCGCAGCTCGCCGGTGGCGCTGCGCAGGAGCACGCTCGCACCCTCCGCCAGGCCCAGGCGCTGGGCGTCGCCAGGGTTGACCAGGACCGCGTCGCGGGCGGCGCCGGTCAGCGGGTCGGTCTCCGCCTGGACCATGGAGTTGAACTGCTTGCCGCGGCGGGTAGAGAGGCGGAAGGCGGGGCCCGCTGGGCCCCCCGCCCCGCCCTGCGGGCGGGACTCCCCCCGCAATGCGGGGGGAGAGAAAATCGCCCGGCCCGTCGCGCGCAGCTGGCGGCCGCCGTACTGGAAGCTGTCGCCCTCCCGGCGCAGGCGCTGGATGCCGTCGTAGAACGGCACGGCGCGCGCGATCTCCTCGCGAATCTCCGCCGTGCCGGCGAAGCGGACCTGCGGCGCGCGCTCGGGCCGCACCCGGGCCACCACCTCGGCCAGCACGTTGAACTCGGTCCTGGCTTTGGCGACGCGTGGCCCGGTGACCTCCGGCGAGAAGATCACCCGCCGTTCGGTGCTGGTCTCGGTGACGCCGCCCGGGATCTCGTAGCGCGTGGCCGCGGGCAGCAGGAGCACCTCCTCGCCGGGCACCAGCATCTGGCTGCTCACGACCAAGTCCATGTGCACCCGCAGCGGCACCTTCTCCAGCGCGGCGCGCACGGCGGGCGGGTCGGGCAGGATCTCCAGGAAGTTGCCGCCCGCGGAGAAGAGCAGATCGAGGCGGCCCGCGGCGGCGGCGTCCAGCATCTCGGGGGCGGTCAGGCCGCGCTCCGGCGGCACCTCGAAGCCCCAGAGCTCGGTGAACCGGGCGCGACCGGCCGCGTCGAGTGCGACGCCGCCCGGCAGGCTGGTGGCGTAGGCGCCCATCTCGGCGCCGCCCTGGACCCCGGAGTGGCCGCGGATCGGCATCAGGCCGCAGCCCTCCCGGCCCAGGAAGCCGCGGGCCAGGGCCAGGTTCACGATCGCGCGCACTGTGTCCTCGCCGCACTCGTGCTGGGTGACGCCCATGCTCCAGACCAGCACCGCCCGCCGCGCCTCGGCCAGCAGGCCGGCGAACGCCTCCATCTCGGAGCGGGTGCTGCCGGACGCGGTCTCCAGCTCGGGCCAGGCCAGGGCGGCGACCGCGGCCGCCGCCTCATCGAAGCCGGTCGTCTGCGCGGCGACGAAGTCGCGGTCGACCGCCCCGGCCGCGATCAGCGCTTTCAGCGCACCGGCGAGGAAGGCCGCGTCGCCGCCGGTGTCGACCAGGAAGAAGCGGTCGGCCAGGCGGGTGCCGAAGAGCGCGCTCTCGGCCACGCTGGGCACCCAGTAGCGCTCCAGGCCCGGCTCCCGGTAGGTGTTGACCACCGCGATCCGCGTCCCGGCCTGCTTGGCGTAGTGCAGGTACTTGGTGGCCACCGGCTGGTTGTTGGCGACGTTGGCCCCGATCAGGACCACCAGGTCCGTCCCGATCCAGTCCGCGTAGGAGCAGGTGCTGGCCGACACGCCGAGCGCCTGCTTGAGCGCGCTCGTGCTGGGCGAGTGGCAGACGCGGGCCGCGTTGTCGATGGAGTTGGTGCCCAGCGCCCGCACCGCCTTCTGGACCGCGTAGTAGGTCTCGTTGGGCATGCCCCGGCTGGTCAGGTAGAAGGCCAGCCGCTCGGGCGGCGAATCCCTGATTCGCCGGCAGATCACGTCGTAGGCGGCGTCCCAGCCGATGCCTGTGAAGCCCGGCTCACCGCGGCGGCGCAGCATGGGCGCCGGCAGGCGGCCGAGCTCGCGCAGAGCCCGGGAGCTCAGGCCTTCCAGCGACCCCGCGTCCGCCAGGGCGCGGGGGTCGAGCTCCGGCTGCGTGTTGAGGCGCAGCAGGCGCAGGCGCACGTTGCAGAGGTGGATCCCCTTCAGGGTCCAGTCCCGCATCCCGTACGTCCCCAGCGCGCAGCCGTCGCAAACTCCGTGCCGGAGGATCCGCCAGGCGTAGCCGGGACGGTCTCGATTCTCCCAGGCCGCGCGCGCGATCTCCAGGTAGTTGTTGGGCCGCCGCTCACCGATCCCGAACGGCTTCCAGCTGGCCCAGAGGCGAGGGTGCACCGGCCTCAGATCAGGTAGTCGTAGAGCAGCTCCTCGCTGCTCAGCCGCCGGCAGTTCAGCTGCGCCTCGCGCATCCGCGCCAGCAGGGGCTCCAGGTCGGCCTTGTCGCGCAGCTCGATCCCGACCAGGGCCGCCCCCCGCTCCTTGTTCGTCTTCTTCATGTACTCGAAGCGGACGATGTCGTCGGTCGGGCCCAGCGCCCGGTCGACGAACTTGCGCAGCTGCCCCGGCTTCTGCGCGAACTCGACGACGAAGTAGTGCTTGCGGCCCTGGTGCACCAGGCTCCGCTCCATGATCTCGGGGTAGCGGAGGATGTCGTTGTTGCCGCCGCTGAGCACGCAGACGACCGTGCGCCCGGGCACCCGGTCGGCGACCGCGTCCAGCGCCGCCACCGAGAGCGCGCCGGCGGGCTCGGCGATGATGCCCTCGTTCTGGTAGAGCTCGATCATGGTCGCGCAGACCTGGCCTTCGGGCACCAGCACCAGCTGGTCGAGGTGCCGCCGGCAGAGGTCGAAGGTCAGCTCGCCCACCCGCTTGACCGCGGCCCCGTCGACGAAGGTGTCGATGCTCTCCAGCGTGACCACCTCCCCGGCGTCGACGGCCGCCTTCATGGAGGGCGCCCCCGCGGGCTCGGCGCCGATCACCAGACGCCCACCCTCCTGCGCCTTCAGATAGGCCGCGATCCCGGAGATCAGCCCACCACCGCCTATGGCGGCGACCAGGACGTCGGGTGCCGAGCCCAGCTCCTCCAAGATCTCGCGGGCGATGGTGCCCTGGCCGGCGATCGTCAGGGGGTCGTCGAAGGGGTGCACGAACACCGCGCCCTGGGCACGGCAGTGCTCGAGCGCGGCCTGGCCGGCGTCGTCGTAGGAGTCGCCGACGAGGTGCACCGCGACCCTCTCTTTGCCGAAGTGCTGGACGCGCTCGATCTTCTGCAGCGGCGTGACCGTGGGCATGAAGATCGTGGCCCTGATGTCGAGCGCCGCGCAGGCGTAGGCGACGCCCTGCGCGTGGTTGCCGGCGCTGGCGCAGACGACGCCGCGCGCGGCCTCGTCGGGAGACAGGCGCGCGATCCGGTTGTAGGCGCCCCGGATCTTGAAGGAGCGGACTTCCTGGAGGTCCTCGCGCTTCAAGAGCACGCGCGCGCCATAGCGCTCGGACAGCCGCTTCGACGGCTGCAGCGGCGTGCGCGCGAGCACGGGCGCGATGCGCTCGGCCGCGTCGTCGATGGCGCGCGTCCAGTCGAGCACCGCGGGCCTCAGCTCGACCCCAGGTCCTCGCGCAGGCGCTCCAGCGCGTAGTGGAAGAGGCGCAGCGCAACGGTGTCGATGGCCTCCAGGGCGCGGAACTGCTCGGCGCTGGCGACGTAGGCGCGGATCGGCGTCTTGGCCACCACGGTCCCGATCGCGGGCCGCCCGTCGAGCATGCTGGTGGCGCCGAAGAACTCCTTGGCGCGGATCAGCCGGGGCTTGTGGGCGCCGATCCTCATCTCGGCCTGGCCCTCCATGACGATCCAGAAGGCGTCGTTGTGGTGGCCTTCGCGGATCAGGGTCTCGCCGGCGTCGACGCGGACCTCGTCGACGTTGGCGGCCACCATCTCCAGCACCCGGCGGGGCACGTGGTCGAAGAGGGGCACCGAGGCCAGCTCCTGGACCTTCTTGTTGGGGTGGCGGAAGCGGAGTTTCATCCGGCCGAGAGTATTACGGCTCTCAGCCGGCCCGCGTGGTGGCCTCCTCGGCGGCGCCGGCCGCGCCGGCCTCGTGCACCTGGTAGCGGCAGCCGGCCGGCCCCCAGGGCCCGGTGCTCTCGACGGTGGCGCCGGTGGGCGCGAGCAGTCCCTCGATCAGGCCGGCGTGGAACTCGCAGATCACCCGGGACGCGTCGCAGGCTTCGCGAAACAGGCAGTTGCCGCAGCTGACCTGGCCGCCGCGGCCGAGCTCGTACTGTCCCCCCAGCGCCTGCAGAGGTCGCAGGTAGGCGGCCAGCGGCTGACCCTCGGGCGGAGGCTCCGGGTCGAGGGCGCGTGCCAGGCGCCGTCCCGCGCTGCGGGCTGCCGCTCGGCCGGCGGGGCCGAACTCCTCGACCGCGACCGCGAGGTGCTGGGCCAGCAAGCCGAACTGGCGGGGAGGGTGGCTGACCGTGATCGGCCCCTGTGCCAGCTTGTAGAGCTTGGCGGGCTTGCCCGGGAAGCCACGCCGGCGCTCGGTCTGCAGGTAGCCCAGCGCCACCAGGCGCTCCAGGTGGTCGAAGGCCACCGAGCGGTGGACGCCGGCCGATTCCGCCACCTGCGCCGCCGTGCGCGCGGTCGGGTTGGAGTAGAAGCGATACAGGATGTCGCGCCGCGTCAGGTCTTGGAGCGCCGAGACCGCGCGCTCCATGGGGGTATCCAGCATTCCTGAGCGCGCAGCCTACCAGTTATGTCGGGGATATAACCACTAAATCGAGGACGGATTGTCGGAGACCTGTCGTTGGTTTGACGGCATCTCCGGAAGGTGGTCTGCTGAACACTGCAATAGGTCAGTCCGCCTATGTCGATTCTCCGTCCGGCCCTGCGTCTGGCAGTGATGGTGGCCCTCGCCGGGCTGCCGGTCACGCTGCCCTTGCCCACCCCCAGCCCGACCCCGCTGCCGGTGTCGGCCCCTACCGTGCTGCCGCTCCCGGTCTCGACGCCAACCCTCCTACCGCTGCCGGTTTCGACGCCCTCGTTACCGCCTCTGCCGATCTCGACGCCCTCGCCGTCGCTGCCTCCCATCCTCCCCACGCCAGCGCCTTCCGCCACCCCGCCGGTGGGCACCATCCCGCCGCCCAGCCCCGGCACCGGCGGGGGTGACCCCGCCCCCTCGCCGCCCCCGGTCCTGCACACCCAGCCCCGCGGCAACCAGTCGAAGGCGCCCAACGGCGGCTCGGGCTCCAACGGGCCGATCGGGTTCGTCCTGGTGCCGGCCATGATCCTGCCCGCCGGCCCGCTCGGCGTCGCGCTGGCCGTGGCGCTGGCCGCGCTGCCGCTTCTGCTCGGGCTGGCCCTGCTGCTGCTCGGCCGGCTCTGGGGCGAGGCGCGCCGCATGCGCAGCGCGCGGCTGCGATTGGCGCTGGCCGCCGAACTCGATCTGAAGCCGCACGAACTGGCGCAGCTCTCACCGGCCGGCCTGCTCAAGCTCCGCGACCAGGTCGCTTTCGACGAGCTGACGGGCGTGCTGCGGCGCGCGGCCGGCATCGCGTCGGTCGAGCGCGAGATCGCGCGCTCCCGCCGCGCCCACACCCCGCTGGTCGCCGCCTTTATCGACGTCGACGGGCTCAAACGCGTCAACGACAGGCGCGGCCACCGCGCCGGCGACCAGCTCCTGCGCGGGGTGGCCGACCTGCTGGGCGGCGGCCTGCGCAAGCAGGACCTGGTCTTTCGCTACGGCGGGGACGAGTTCGTCAGCGTGCTGCCGGGCATCGAGCTGGCCGCCGCCGAGGACAAGCTGCGTGACCTCCGCCAGCGAGGGCAGGACTCCGGGGTGCCCTTCAGCTTCGGGGTCGCCGAGCTCCGCGACGAGGACGACCTGGTCAGCTTCCTCGGCCGCGCGGACCAGCTGCTGTACGACTCCCGTGCCCGGCGCCGCGACGAGCTCACCTCGTCGCCCGTGGTGCCCCTGCGCCCGCCCGACTCCCGGGCCAGCGGCCGGCGCCGGCCCAGGAGCGCCACCTAGACCTACGGCGGTCTGCCGGCGGTCGAAAACTTGACATTGCCATTGTCCTAGTCAATACTGCGGGTAAATACCCGACAAACTAGGGAGTGGTGGGCATGGTCAAGCTGGCCCCGTTTGGATCTATCGGCAGGGCGCCGGCTGATGCCCGCCCCATCTCGCTGTGAGCGTCTTGTCACCCAGCCCATCTCCCCCTCCACAAAGTGGCGGCCGGGCACCCCACCGGCCGTCACACCCTTCCTTCTTCCAGGCTGACGTCTGGATGCACTCGGCCGAGGGCGTGCTGCGCACGCTGGCGGCCGAGGTCGAGTCGGAGGACTCGCACACCACCGCGCACACCGACCGCGTGGCACTGGTGGCCAGGCACCTGGCGCGCCGGCTGCGCCTGCGCTCGGAAGACGAGGACATCGCCTGGCGGGGCGGCAAGATGCACGACATCGGCAAGCTCGGGATACCGCACACGATCCTCCAGAAGCGGGGCCCGCTGGCGGCCGACGAGTGGGCCGTGATGCGCCAGCACCCCCTGATCGGGGAGAACATGGTGCGTCCGCTGAAGACGGCGCAGGAGCTGCTGCCGATCATCCGCCACCACCACGAGCGGTGGGACGGGACCGGCTACCCGGACGGGCTCAAGGGAGAGCAGATCCCCCTCTTGGCGCGCATCGTGGCCGCCTGCGACGCCTACGACTCCATGGTCACCGACCGGCCCTACCGGCCCGGGCGGCCGCACCCGACCGCGATGGCCATCCTCAAGAGCGGCAAGGGGTCGCAGTGGGACCCGCGGGTGGTCGACGCCTTGATCGAAGAAGTGCCGGTCCTGGCCGATCTCTGGGCCGCCTGATGACCTGGTTCGCCTCCTGACTCAGCCCTCGTCGATCACGTACTGATCGGGTAGGCGCACCAGGCGCACGGGGTCGCCGGTGTAGCGCACGCGGACCCCGTACTCGTGCTCGGCCGCCTCCGGGGTCACATAGCCCATGACCACGTCGCGGAGCACGGCCTCCCGAGCGCGCTCCCCGGGTGCGCCGTACCCCCCGCCACCCGGCAGCACCAGCTGCACGCGCGCGTCGTTGGGCAGCGGCACCAGGCGTTTGGGCAGCGGCCTCTCGCCGGAGGCAAGGCGGAAGACGCCCGCCGATCCCGGCTTGCCGCCGGCCAGCCCAAGGCCCGGGAACCGGGTGCGCTCGATCAGCGTGGAGACGCCCCAGAAGCCGTCGCCGCGGTAGGAGATCTCGACCTCCTGGGTGAGCCCGCCGCGCGCCCGGCCGGCGCCGCCCGAGTCGGGCACCAGCGCCTTGCGGTGGACGACCAGCGGCGCCCAGGTCTCCACCACCTCGGCGGGCACGCCCGCCACGCCCGAGGGATAGCCGTTGGTCTGCAGCCCGTCCTTGGTGGCCCGGGCGCCGGCCCCACCGGACTGGAAGAGGCTGAAGGTGAAGAGCCGGTGGGAGCGCGGCCAGGTTCCCCGCCAGACCGTCAGCCAGAGCGCGTCGGAGCCGCCCGCCATCAGCTTTCCCGGCATCGCCTGCACCAGGGCCGCGTAGACGGTGGCCGGGATCATGTGCCCCAGCAGGTGACGCGCGGCCACCGCCGCCGGCTCGCGGCAGTTGAAGATCGACCCCTCGGGCGCGGTCACGTGGACGGGCCGGAAGGCGCCCTCGTTGTGCGGCACCTCCGGGTTGACCGCCGCCTTCATCGCAAATGACGCGTAGGCGTGCGTGTAGTTGAGGACCACGTTGAGCCCGTTGGGCATCTGGTCCGACGAGCCCGCGAAATCCATCGTCACCTCGTCGCCGGCGACGGTGACCGTGACCACGATGTGCACGGGCTGGTCGTCGAAGCCGTCGGCCCAGTTCTCGGCCCGGTAGCTGCCGTCGGGCAGCACGGCGATGGCGTCGCGCATGGCGCGCTCCGAGCGCTGGATGATGGCGTCCGCCAGGCCGTCCAGCTCGTCCAGGCCGAACTCGTCGAGGAAGCGCACCAGGTCGCGGGCGCCGACATCGTTGCAGGCCGCCTGCGCGTAGAGGTCGCCGATCGTCTCATCGGGCACCCGCACGTTGGCGCGGATCAGCGCCACCAGGTCGGCGTTGGGCTCGCCGCCCCGGAACAGATGCATGATCGGGATCCGGATGCCCTCCTCGAAGACCTCGGTCGCGGCGGCGCCGTAGACGCGCCCGCCAACGTCGGGCGAGTGGCAGCAGGAGGCGAAGTAGCCGATCACGCGGCCGCGGAAGAAGACCGGCGTGAGCACCGTCATGTCGTTGATCTGGCCGGCGGTGAGCCAGGGGTCGTTGGTGATCAGGACGTCGCCCGGCGCCAGCGTGTCCGGCGGCACGGCCTTCAGGAAATGGCGCACGCCGGTGGCCATCGCGTTGATGTGGCCGGGCGTGCCGGTCAGCGACTGGGCGACCATGTTGCCGCGGGAGTCGAACACGCCGCAGGCGAGGTCCTGCGACTCGCGCACCACGGTCGAGAAGGCCGTGCGCATGAGCGTCACCTGCTGCTCGTTGACGGCCGAGAGCAGGCGGTTCCAGAGCACCTCCAACGTGAGGACGTCTACCACTCGACTACCAGGTTCCACTGCTCGTCGACCGCACCGCCGGCGCCGGGCCCCACCACCAGCGTGGACTCCCGCTCTTCTACGATCGCGGGGCCTTCGAAAGCTGCGCCGGGCGCCAGCCGGTAGCGGTCGTAGACGGTCACCTCGGCCGGGCCGCCCTGCTCCGGGATCCAGGCCCGGCGCGCGCCCTTGCGCGCCGCGCCGGCCTCGCCGCGCACGTTGAGCCGGAGGTCGGGCTGGGGCCCGCTGGAACGCACCCGCCAGGCCGTGATCTCGAGCGGGACGCCGGCCGGGCCGAGGCGGTCGTAGAGCCGGCGGTACTCGCTCTCGAAGGCGGTTTTGAGGTCGTCCGCCACGGGCACCCGGATCTCATGTCCCTGCCCGACATAGCGCATGTCGACCTCGCGGCGGTGGGTGACCGGCTCGCCGAGCAGCGCAGCGCCCTCCGCCTCCATGTCGGCGAAGAGGCGTTCTCCGCGCTCCCGGTCCAGGCCCTCCAGCGGCGTCGCCCAGGTGCGCACGAAGTCGAAGGCCAGGGGTGCGGCGAGGAAGCCCACGGTGCTGAGCACCCCGGCGCCGAAGGGCGCCACCAGCCGCGGCGAGCCCAGGGCGCGCGCCACCCGGTAGCCGTGGACGGGCCCCGCGCCACCGAAGGCGAACATGGGCAGCGTACGCGGATCGCGCCCGCGCTCGATCACGTGCACGCGGGCGGCGGCGGCCATGCCCTCGTTGACCGCCTGGTGGATGCCCCAGGCAGCCTGCTCGATCGACATCCCCAGCGGCCCTGCCACCTTCGACTCGATCGCCTGGCGAGCCGCGTCCAGGTCCAGTGACATGGCGCCCCCCAGGAAGAAGCCGGGGTCGAGGTAGCCGAGCACCAGGTCGGCGTCGGTGACGGTCGGCTCCACGCCGCCCAGCCCGTAGGCGGCCGGGCCAGGGTCGGCGCCGGACGAGTCGGGACCCACCCGGAGCAGCCCCAAGGAGTCGACGCGCGCGATCGAGCCGCCCCCGGCGCCGATCTCGATCATCTCGATGACCTGGGTCTTGATCGGGAGCCCGGAACCCTTCTTGAAGCGATAGCGGCGGTCGACCTCGAACTCGGCGGCCAGCAGCGGCTCGCCGCCGGCGATGACCGCGAACTTGGCCGTGGTGCCGCCGAGGTCGAAGGAGAGCAGGTCGCGGATGCCGGCCGCGCGGCCGTGGTGGGCGGCGGCCAGGGCGCCGCCCGCGGGCCCGGACTCCAGGAGCCGCACCGGGAAGCGGGCGGCCGTCTCCGGCGTGGCCACGCCGCCGCCCGACAGCATCAGCCGGAGCGCGCCCCGAAAGCCAAGCCCGGCGAGCCGCTCCCCCATGCCGGCCAGGTACTCCTCGGTCCGCCGCTGCACGTAGACGTTGGCGACGGTGGTCGAGGTGCGCTCGTACTCCCGGATCTCGGAGACGACCTCGGAGGAGATCGAGACCCGGGTCTCGGGCGCCACCCGCAGGACGGCCTCGCGCGCGGCGCGCTCGGGCTCGGGGTTGGCGTAGCTGTGCAGGAAGGAGATGGCGACGGCGTTGACCCCGGCCTCGGCCAGCTCCCGCGCCAGGCGCTCCACGAAGGCCACGTCCAGCTCCTGCGCGGTGCTGCCGTCGGCCAGCGTGCGCTGGGGGACGTCGAAGCGCAGGTAGCGGGGCACCAGCGGCTCGGGCAGCTCCAGCTCGATGTCGTAGAGCTCGAAGCGGGCCTCCTTGCCGATCTCCAGCGCGTCCCGAAAACCGGCGGTGGCCAGCAGCGCCGTCCGCGCGCCCTTGCGCTCGATGATCGCGTTGGTCACCAGCGTGGTGCCGTGGATGACCTGCGCGACCTGCTCGGCGCCGACGCCGGCGCGGCCCAGGGCGTCCTCCAGCGCGGTCGCGACGGCGCGCGCGGGGTCGTCGGGCGTGGTGAGGGCCTTGGCGACCGTGAAGTCGCCGCCGGCGTCGTCGACCAGGATCAGGTCAGTGAAGGTGCCGCCGATGTCGACGCCGACTCGAAAGCCTGCCAGCCTGCCAGTTACCTCGGTGGAAGGTTGGGGTATTTGGTGAGCGGGAAAATGTCGACCTGGGGGGAGCGCTGCTGGGCCAGCATGCCGCCGTCGACGACCAGCATGGTGCCGGTGACGTAGGCCGCGTCATCGCTGGCCAGGAAGACGGCCGGCCCGGCCAGGTCGGCGGCCTCGCCGACGCGGCGCAGGGGCACCGTCTCGCCCCGGGCGGCCTTGGTCTCTCGGTCCATGCCCTGGGTGTCGATGGATCCCGGCACCAGCCCGCAGATGCGCACGCCGTAGGGCCCCAGGTCGAGGGCCATGGAGCGGACCATGGCCTCGATGGCGCCCTTGGCCGCGTCGTAGGCGACGTTGCCGCGGTGCGCCTTGGTGGCGCCGCCCGACGACATGCAGATGATCACGCCCGAGCGCTGGGCGGCCATGATCCGGGCCGCGCGCAGGCTGCAGTGGAAGACGCCCCAGAGATTGACGCGCTGGATCCGCTCCCACCACGCCTCGTCCGCCTCCAGGAAGTGGCGCTCGGTGTCGACCAGGCCCGCGTTGTTGACCAGCACGTCGAGCGTGCCGAAGCGCTCCAGGGTGGCCGCGAAAAGCTTGTCTACCGCCTCCGGCGCGGAGACGTCGCAGGCCACCGCCAGCGCGTTGTCGCCCAGGCTCTCGGCGACCGCCTGCGCGGTCTTGGCGTTGATGTCCGCGACCACGACGCGCGCGCCCTGCTCCCCGTAGCGGAGCGCGATCGCGCGCCCGATGCCGGCCCCGCCGCCGGTGACGATGGCGACCTTGCCGGCTAGGTGTGCCTGCGACACATCGGACAGGTTACGGCGCGCTACGGTCAAGGCGGGGTTTAAGGGATGAAGCTGGCGCTGGCGGTGGAGGGAAGCATCTTCCCGGCCGCCGAGCAGCATCGGATCGTCGAGGTCGCCCGCCAGGCCGAGGCCGCGGGGGTGGACTACGTGACCGTTCCCGAGCACGTCCTGATGGGACCCAACGCCAGCGCGCAGGATCCCTGGAGCGACTGGGAGCCGCACCACCTCGAGATGCCCTGGCCCGAGCCGCTGCTGACCCTGGCCGCGATGGCCGCGGCCACCTCGCGCATCGGGCTGGTGTCGGCCGTGGTGATCGCGCCCCTGCGCCCCGCCGGCCTCCTGGCCAAGCTCGGCGCCACCCTGTACGCGCTCTCGCGCGGGCGCTTCGTGATGGGGGTCTCGCCCAGCTGGCATAGGGACGAATACGACGCCCTGGGCGTCTCCTTCGCGGACCGCGGGCAGCTGATGGAGGACGCCATCGGCGCCTGCCGCGCGCTCTGGGCCGGCGCGCCGGCCTCCTTTCACTCGCCGACGGTCAGCTTCGAGGGCATGCACTGCTCGCCCCGGCCGGGGCCCGGGGAGCGGATCCCGGTCTGGTTCACGGGCAAGTTCACGCGCCGCCTGGTGCGCCGGGTGGGCGCTCTGGGTGACGGCTGGATGCCTTACAACGCCTACGACATGACGCTGGCCGAGAAGGCGGCCGCGATCCGGGAGCTGCGGGCGGCGTCGGCCCGGCCGCTGACCATGACCGAGACCACGACGGACCTGGGCACGCTGCAGGAGCTGGCCGAGGCGGGCTTCGACGTGGTGCGGGTGCCGCTGCGCCGGTTGGTCGGGTCACCCGACGAGGTGCCGGACGCGATCGCCGAGATCGCCCGCGTGATGTCCCGGGATATCGGGCATTCGAGGCCGACCTGACGCCTGATATCCCGGGACATCGGGCATTCGAGGCCGACCTGACGCCTGATATCCCGGGACATCAGAGGCGGGGTGGCTACTCGGGGGTGACGTAGGCGGCCGTCAGGCCGCCGTCCACCAGCAGGGTGGCGCCGTTCACGTAGCTCGACTCGTCGGAGGCCAGGAAGAGCGCCACGCCCGCGATCTCGCGGGCCTGGGCCAGCCGGCCCATGGGCAGGTGCACGCGGCGCCGCTCGTAGGCGCCGGGGTCCTGGGCGAAGAGGCGCATCAGCATCGGCGTCTCGACGGGGCCTGGGCAGAGCGCGTTGACGCGGATGCCCTGGCGCGCGAACTGCACCGCCAGCTCGCGGCTCATGGAGAGGACGGCGCCCTTGGAGGCGGTGTAGGCGATCTGCGAGGTGGCCGCGCCGACCAGCGCCACGAAGGACGCCACGTTGATCACCGAACCCCCGCCCCGCGCCAGCAGGTGGGGTATGCCGTACTTGCAGCAGAGGAACACGCCGCGCGCGTTGATCGCCTGCACCCGGTCCCAGGCGTCGGGCTCGGTGACCAGGATGGAGTCGTCGTCCGGCGGCATGATGCCCGCGTTGTTGTAGAGAACGTCGACGCCCCCGAACCGCGCGGCGGTCTCGGCGTACAGCGCCTGCACGCTCTCGGGGTCGCTGACGTCGGCGTGCGCGAAGAAGGCGCCGCCGCCGCAGTCGGCTGCCGTCCGTTCACCGGCTTCGTGCAGCACGTCCGCGACGCAGACGCGGGCGCCCTCGGACGCGAAGAGCAGCGCCGCCTCGCGCCCGATCCCACCGGCCGCGCCGGTGATCACCACGGCCTTGCCTTCTAGGCGGCCCAAAGGCTCTAGAAACGCGTTCGGTAGGCGAAGATGCCGAGCGGGACCCCGGCCAGCAGCCCGACGCAGGTGAGGCTGAGCGCGGCCGCGCTCACCCAGGCCAGCACCAGTCCCCAGGTCGCCTTGCGCACCACGCCGATCAGGGTGAAGAGCAGGAGCGCGGAGTAGAACAACCCGGCGACCCCGATCCAGACCTCCACGGCCTGTGTGCTGGGATCGTCCGGCGTACCGGCCGCCGCGATGAAAAAGATCAAGGCCACGAAGACCACCGCCGCCAGGGAGACGGCGGTCGTGACCACGAGCCCGGTCGAACCGGTGCGAGCAGCCGGCGGCTGCCAGGCCCGGGGCTGCGGCTGCGGCGGCTGGTAGGCGGGCCGAGGCTGGTAGGCCTGGGGCTGGGGTGGCGGCTGCGGCTGCGCCGGCGGGTAGTAGGGAGGCGCCGGTGGTTGCGGCTGGGGTGCCGGTGTGTAGTACGGCGGGCCCGACTGCGGGGGCGGCGTGACCGGGGCCACCGGCGGTGGCGGCTGCTGAAACGTGGGTGCAGGCGTGGCCGGCGGCGTCGCCGGCGCCACCACGTTGGGCTGCGTGGGCATGGGTCCGGGGGGCGGCGTCAGCGGCGCGGGGACCGGCGTGGAGGGCGTCGCCGGCTCCAGGAGGGTCGAGGGCAGCGGCGCGTCCCCGGCGATGGCCAGCGCCCGGATCAGCTGGTGGCAGGTCTTGTAGCGGTCGCCCGGCTGCTTGGCCAGGCCCTTGACGAGGACGGTGGCGATCTCGTCCGAGAGGTCGGGGTTGATCGTGCGCGGCGGCGGCAGCTCGTTGTGCATCTGCGCCATCAGGACCCCCACCGGCGTGGCGGCGGTGAAAGGAACCCGGCCGGTGAGCGCCTCGTAGGCCACCACGGCCAGGGCGTACTGGTCGCTGGCCGGGGTCAGGTCCTCGGCCGAGCATTGCTCCGGCGACATGTACTCCGGGGTGCCGACGATCATCCCCGACTGCGTGATGCGCTGGGTCGTCGAGGCCATCATCTTGGCCAGCCCGAAGTCGCTCAGCACCGGCGTCCCGTCGCGCTGGAGCAGCACGTTGGAAGGCTTCACGTCGCGGTGCAGCACGCCGCGCCGGTGCGCGTAGTCGAGGGCGCCCGCGACGGGGCTCAGCAGCTCGCTCACGTACTCCAGCGGCAGCGGCTTGCCCATCTGCTCGGACAGCGTGCCGCCGTCCACGAACTCGGTGACGATGTAGGTGACCCCGTCGGCCTCGCCGTAGTCGAAGATGGCCAGGATGTTCGGGTGGCGGAGCTGGGCCACCGCCACCGCCTCCTGCTGGAAGCGCTCCTTGAATCCTGGCTCGGTGGCGAAGAACTCGGGCAGGACCTTGACCGCCACGTAGCGCGCGAGGGCAGGCTGGTGCGCCTTGTAGACACTCGCCATCCCACCTCGCCCGACCTCCCCCACGATCTTGTAGGGGCCGAGCTGAGTCCCTGCCTCCAGCTTCACCGGCGCGGGGAGTCTACCCCTATTGCATCGCCCCTTGCGCGCCCGTCCTCCTGCTTCAATGCGCGGGGAAGTGAAGCCGATCATCGAGGTCCGCGGGCTGGCCCACCGCTACCAGGGTCCGGCGGGTGAGATCCCCGTCCTGGCGGGCCTCGACCTGGACGTCGAACCCGGCGCTTTCGTGGCCCTGGTGGGGCCCTCGGGGGCCGGCAAGACCACGCTGCTCGCCATCCTGGGCGGCCTCGAGCGCCCGCAGGCGGGCAGCGTCAGGGTCGCCGGCCACGACCTCGCGACGCTGGGCCCGCGCGGGCTGGCCGAGCACCGGCGCCGGACCGTCGGCTTCGTCTTCCAGCACTTCGGGCTCATGGAGGCGCTGACCGCGCGCGAGAACGTGGAGCTGGCGCTCACGTTCGCCGGCGTGCCCCCGCGCGGCCGGCGGGCGCGCAGCCTGGAGCTGCTGGCGCAGGTCGGGCTGGCAGGCCGCGCCGACCACCTGCCCGGACGCTTGAGCGGCGGCGAGCAGCAGCGCGTGGGGATCGCTCGCGCGCTGGCCAATCGCCCGCCGGTCCTGCTCGCCGACGAGCCCACCGGCAATCTCGACGACCGCTCGGGCGAGCAGGTGCTGGAGCTGCTGGAGACGGCCCGCCGCGAGGAGGGCTGCGCGGTGCTGCTGGTGACCCACGAGGAGCGTGCGGCCGGTCGGGCCGAGCGGGTGCTGGCTCTGGAGGCCGGCCGGCTGCACGCCGCATGAGCTGGCTGGACGCCCTCGGACTGGCCCTTACCAGCGTCCGCCGGCGGCGCGCCCGGACCGCACTCACGGCCCTGGGCGTGGCCCTCGGCAGCGCGCTCCTGGTGGCCATGGGCAGCGTGGGCACGGCGGCCGAGAGCCGGGCGGTGGAGCACCTCGGCCAGGGCCTGCCGGTGGGCGCCATCAAGGTGGCGCCCGGCCGGCCGGCTTTCCTGCAGCTCAACAGCGACGAGTTCGAGGGCCGGGGGGCCCACGCCATCGACGATTCCACGATCCAGCGCGTGAAGGCCCTGCCGGGCGTGCGCGGCGTGCTGCCGGTGCAGGCGGCGCCGGTGATCGCGGTCCCGGTCGCCGGCGGGTCCTATCCGGCGGTGATGCTGGGCACCGACCTGGCGGTGGGCGACCTGCCGGTGTCCGTCCTGGCCGGCCGCCTGCCGGAGGCGAGCTCGGCCACCGAGGTGGCGGTGGCCCCTTCGTACGTGGCCCGCGTCCATCCGGGCGGCTCGCCCGCGGACGCCCTTGGCGACCGCCTGACCGTGGCCGAGCCCAAGGTCGTGGGCGCGCCCCCGGGCGCGCCCATGGTGCGCTGGTTCCAGGCCACGGTGGTGGGCGTGATCAGCGAGCAGTTCGCCCAGGCCGACCTCCTGGTCCCCCTCCTCCAGACCCAGGCCGCCCATGCCTGGCAGGGCGTCCAGCAGGACGGCAGCTTCGACCCCGACTCGCCCTACCAGCAGCTGATCGTGGTCACCAGCGGGCTCGACCAGGTGCACAAGGTGCGGGCCGAGCTCTACGACCTTGGCTACGCCAGCGCGGCGCCCGAACACGTGCTGGGCGCCGTCCTCCGGTACCTGCACGTGATCGACATCGTGATCGCCGGCGTGGGCGGCATCGCGATCCTGATCTCGGCCCTGGGCGTCGCCAACGCGCTGCTGGCCGCCGTGCGGGAGCGCCGGCGCGAGATCGGCGTCATGAAGTCGATTGGGGCCGGAGATGGCGACGTGCTGCGCTGGTTCCTGCTCGAGGCCGGCCTGATCGGGCTGGTGGGCGGCGTGCTGGGCGCTCTGGCGGGCACCCTGATGGCGATCGTGATCGGGCTCCAGGTCGTGGACTACCTGACCAGCCAGGGCATCGTCCTGGACCCCATCAAGCTCTCGGACGTGCCCTTCGGCGTGCTGTTCGCCGGGGTCGTCGGGAGCGTGCTGGTCTCGCTGCTGGCGGGTGCGCTGCCGGCGCTGCGGGCGGCCCGGCTGCCCATGCGGGAGGCGGTAGGCGGGCTGTGAGCCGCGGCCTGCCGGCGCTGCTGGGCTTGCTGGTGGCCGTGGTGGCCTGCTCGGGCCAGGCCGGTGGCTCGCCCATTCACACCGCGCCGGCGCCGATCGTGAACGCGCGCGTCTACGTCGCGATCGGCGCCAGCGAAACGCTGGGCGTGGGCGCCGAGGAGCCCACCGCCCAGGCCTGGACGAGCGTGTTCTACCGCTCGGCCCTGCCCGAGGGGGCTCTCTTCTACAACCTGGGCGAAGTTGGGGCCACCACCGAGCAGGCCGTCAACGACGAGCTTCCGGTTGCCCTGGCCGAGCACCCCGACCTGGTCACGGTCTGGCTCAACACCAACGACCTGGTCCACGGCGTCTCGGTGGCCGCTTACCGGGCTCAGCTCGACCGCCTGCTGTCAGCACTGGCCGGCGCCGGTG
>Ga0070707_100001641_pt1 | contig 21717 bp, 26 predicted proteins | sample KBSK5502metaG_FD_65468 | JGI IMG/M metagenome (GOLD analysis project Ga0070707, IMG submission 65468) | Corn, switchgrass and miscanthus rhizosphere microbial communities from Kellogg Biological Station, Michigan, USA - KBS K5-50-2 metaG | ecosystem: Host-associated > Plants > Roots >...
CTCCGCCGCGCTAGGTAAAGCGGACGAAATGTGACACGCTCGACCGCAGTTGGCGTGCCTGCGGCGACAACTCGGTCTCCTAGGTCTGCTCGGCGTTGCGTGCGTCGTGGCGGCGCATGCAACCGCGGCGCCTGCGCCGACCCTCTTCCGGCTCACGATCGTCGGGACCGCTCATCAGGAGTGGTCCGTCACGGCCGCTCCGGTGGACACCGGTGGCTGCCGGCGTACGGAGACCTCTGAGGGGACGCGGACGGCGTCATTCCGCACCGGCACCCCGGTCCTCGTGCGAGTCGTGGCGGGGAGCGTGCTACCGGTGGTCGTGCACGGCATCCTCGGCAAGGTGACCCTCGTCGGCGCCAACACGACGGACGAAGTCTGCGGCGGGACTCCCAAGAGCAAGATCGACGACTGTGCGCCGACAACACGTGCGTTCACCGGAGCGACCGTCCACGCTGCAAGCTCTCGACCCGGCGTCGTCGCCTTCAATGGGATCGAGAACGTTCGGCTCGCAACGGCCGACTGCCCGCTCGAGCCGGCAGACGTCCGCAGTCGGCCGCTCGGTCCCCCGCTGAACCTCGTGCGCCTGCCGACAGAAACCCTGATCGGGAAGAAGCTCGCAGGTGTCAACCTGCACGCGACGCGCACTCGTCGCAAGGTCTACGGCACGCCCGAGCAGGGACACCTCGTCGAGACGGTCGACTGGAAGATCAAGTTCGTGCGAGCCCGGGCCTGAGTCGAACAGCGACGTAGACTGCAGTCGTGGCAAGGAAGATCCGAGTCGTGATCGCAAAGCCCGGCCTCGACGGTCACGATCGCGGCGCGAAGATCATCGCTCGCGCGCTGCGCGATGCGGGCATGGAGGTTATCTACACCGGCCTTCATCAGACCCCCGAGCAGATCGTCGAGACCGCGATCCAGGAGGACGCCGATGCGGTGGGCATCTCCATCCTGTCGGGCGCGCACATGACCCTCGTTCCGCGGATCCTCGACGGGCTCAAAGAGAACGGCGCCGAGGACGTCCTCGTCGTGGTCGGGGGGACGATCCCGAAAGAGGACTCCGACGAGCTGAAGCAACGCGGGGTCGCGGAGGTGTTCACGCCGGGCGCGCCGACCAGCGAGATCGTCGACTTCCTTCAAGGAAGGGTTCCTGTCTAGTGGATCGTCGACGCCCCCGGCGTGTTGGGAAGGGGTCGGGGGAAACCGAGAGGTTTCCCCAAACGTGACGACCGAGATTGTCGACCTCCTCAAGGGCAAAGTCCCCGTTTGATCCGCGTCGAGCGCGAAGAGGCGGTCGCGATCGTGACGATCGACCGCCAGGAAGCGATGAACGCACTCGACGTCGCGACCCTCACCGAGCTGCGCGACCGTCTCCGTGAGCTCGCCGACGACGATTCGGCGCGTGCCGTGATCGTGACCGGAGCCGGCGAGAAGGCATTCGTCGCCGGCGCCGACATCAAGTACATGAGCGGCCTCGACGTCGGCAAGGCGAAGGAGTGGGGAGCACTCGGGCACGAGACCGGACGCCTCCTCGAGACCATGCCCAAGCCGACCATTGCTGCGATTAACGGCTTCGCACTCGGCGGCGGTTGCGAGCTGGCGGTGGCGTGCGACCTCCGCTACGCGGCGAGCGGTGCAAAGCTCGGCCAGCCCGAGGTCAACCTCGGGATCATTCCCGGCTGGGGCGGGACTCAGCGCCTCGCACGACTTTGCGGCCTCGGCGTCGCGAAGGAGCTGATCTTCACCGGACGCATCGTCGTCGCGGAGGAGGCGCTGCGTCTCGGGCTCGTGAACGCCGTGCACGATCCCGTCCTCGACAAAGCGCGCGAGGTCGGGGCGCTGCTCGCCTCGAAGAGCGCGATCGCACTCAGCCTGATGAAGGAGCTCTCGAACCGCGCGCTCGGCCGCAAGCATGCGCGCAACCTCGAGGCCGAGGGTGAGACGTTCGGCGAGCTGTTCTCGAGCGAGGACGCGAAGGAAGGCCTCGCCGCCTTCGTCGAGAAACGCGAGCCCAAGTTCGTGGGTCGCTGACCGTGCACGATTGCCGAAGCCTCGAATCAGCCGAGCTGAATCAGCGCTGAGGTGAGAACGCCGTCGTCGGCGCGCTGCGCCTTGAGCGTCGCGGGCGCCGGTTGCGTCCACACGACGACCTTGTCGCCCTTCTGAGCGAGAGTGACGTCTGCGACCGCCCGGAACGTCCCCGTGGGGCTCAGGCTTTGCACGACGGTCGTCTCCGGGACGTTCAGGGCGATCGTTCGGTTCAACTTCGTCAATGTGAGTCCCGACGGCCACGCCTGCGACGTCGAGACGCTCACGACGAGCCGGTCGATTGCCGCCGAGATCACGGTTCCGGTCAGCGTGAGCGCGAAGGCAGTGCCTGCCTTCGCGGTGAAGAGGAGCCTGTATGCCTTCTGGAGATACGGATACGGCCTCACCGCCTTGCCGCCGGCGGGGTGAACCTCGAAGTGGAGGTGTGAATTGCCGCCGTCCGCGTCCCCGGAGTCGCCGACGTACGCGATCTGCTGACCAGCAGCTACCTTCGCCCCGTTCTTCACCGCGTATGCGGTTCCCCTGACGCACTTGCCGCGGTTGTCGTTCCGCATCGTCAGGTCGTTGTTCAGGTGGATGTAGAGATACGTCGTACCGCTCTCGCCGTAGAGGTAGAGCATGCACCCGGCCGCGCGCGACGTCGTCCAGTACTTCACCTTTCCGGGCTCGGCGGCAACCGCAGGCGACTTCTTCTCGGCCATGATGTCGTTTCCCTGATGCAGTCCGCCAGCGCGCGGAGTGCCGAAGTCGTCGATGTAGGCAACCTTTCCGACGACCGGGAAGATGATGTGCTCCGGAACGGTGGTGGCGGCGAAAGCCGCGGCGGAGCCGACGGCAAGGCCGATCGTCGCGGCGAGGAACAGAACCCCTCGGGCTTTCGTCCGGTGGCGTCTCATGAAAGGACGGGCGCTCCGGTTCGCGCTCGAAGGGTGGGACGCTAGCAGGCGTCTTGGCGCAAGTCAGCCTCAGTAGAGTCCTGCCGCATGAAGATCGCAGTCTGCGTCAAGTCGGTGCCAGAGGGGAACAGCCGGATCGATCCGGGAACGAATCGGCTCGACCGCTCCGGGGAAGGCGCCCTGAACGCCTTCGACGCCAACGCTCTCGAGGAGGCCCTGCAGCTGAAGGATGCGACCGGCGAGGGCGAGGTCGTCCTGGTCTCGCTGGGGCCGGCGAAGGCCCAGGACGCGCTGCGCAAGGCGCTGGCCATGGGCGCGGACCGAGCGGTCCTGGTCACCGACGAGGCGGCCGCGGGATCGGATCTCGTCGCCACGAGCTCTGTCTTGGCCAAAGCGCTCGAGCGCGAAGGGGCGGATCTGGTGCTGTTCGGGCAACAGGCCCGCGACTCGGACGGTGCGGTGTTGTGGGCGGCGGTCGCCGACCGCCTTCGCCTGCCCGTTGTGTCTCAGGCTGCGGAGATCACTCATGACGGCGGGAAGCTGACGGTCAAGCGGCAGACGGAGTTCGGCTACGACGTGATCGAAGCGCCGCTGCCGGCTGTCGTCGCCGTTTCGGACGCGATCAACGAGCCGCGGTATCCGTCGTTGAAGGGAATCATGGGAGCGAAGTCCAAGCCACAGGAAACTGTGTCGCTCGCTGAGCTCGGGGTCGAGCCCGAGCGGGCGGGCGAGACGGGCTCTCTGACGGAGGTCTATGCGCTGAACGATCCGCCCGCGCGCGGCGACTCGAGGAAGATCGAGGACGACGGCAACGCAGCGCAGGCGATCCTCGACTTCCTGGCGGAAAAGCGTCTCTTATGAGCACCACTCTCGTCTTCCTCGAGCATCACGGTGAGGAGCTGCTGAAGGGCTCGCTCGGCGTGCTCTCGAAGGCGGCTGCACTCGGCGACGCCGACGTCGCCGGCGTCGTCGTTGGCTCGGGTGTGCGCGGGCTCGCCCAGCAGGCCGGGAAGTTCGGGGCGACGAAGGTCTACATCGCCGACGACCCGCGACTCGAGGCGCCGCTGGCTCAGCCTCGCGTCGACGTGCTGGCACAGCTCGTGCGCGACAAAGGGATCGAAACGGTGCTGTTCGGCAACTCCGTGCTCGCAGCAGACGTCGCTGCGGGACTTGCCGCACGGCTGGATGCCGGACTCAACTGGGACCTCGCCGACCTCGTGCAACAGGACGGCAAGCTCGTCGGCAAGCGGCCCGCGCTCCAGGACTCCGTGTACGTCGACGTCGGCTGGAAGTCGGAGCCTCGGCTCGCGCTGTTCCGCTCCGGCTCCTTCGATCCGGTCGAGACCGGGGGCTCGGCCGACTCGGAAGACGTACCCGTCGCGCTCGAAGACTTCTCGGCGTCGGCGCGCATGGTCGATCAGGCGCACGAGTCGAGTGAGGGCCCGTCAATCGAGGACGCGCCTGTCATCGTTGCCGGCGGGCGCGGGCTCGGAGGTCCGGAGAACTTCACGCTCGTCGAGGAGCTCGCGAAAGCGCTAGGCGGCGCGGTCGGCGCAACGCGCGCAGTGGTCGACGCAGGGTGGTATCCGTACTCGACGCAAGTCGGTCAAACCGGCAAGACGGTGTCGCCCAGGCTCTACATCGCCTGCGGCATCTCGGGCGCCATCCAGCACAAGGTCGGTATGCAGGGCTCGGGCGTGATCGTCGCGATCAACAAGGACCCGAATGCGCCGATCTTCGAGTTCGCGGATCTGGGCGTCGTCGGCGACGTGCACGCGATCGTGCCGAAGCTGACCGAGCTGGTCAACGCGCGCAAGGGTTCGTGACGAAGCCCGCAGATATACCGCCTCCGTTCCGCGCCGCGGACTACATTGCCGCGCCGAGCGACCCTGCGGATGAGCGGATCGAGGTCGGCATCCTGATCGTCGGCGCGGGCCCGGCCGGGCTCGCCTGTGCGATTCGCCTCGGCCAATTGCTGGAGGATGCGCCGGAGATCCGCGAGCGGCTGGGCGAGGTTCCGGTTGCTGTGCTCGACAAGGGCAAGCAGGTGGGCTCCCACCTCCTCTCGGGCGCCGTCGTCAACCCTCGTGCGCTGCGCCGTCTCTTCAGAGGACGCAAGCGGATCGACGAGATGCCGTTCTACGGGCCGGTCGAGGACGAGTCGGTCTACTTCCTGACGAAGAACAGTTCGCTACGCATTCCGGCGCCGCCGACGATGAAGAACGAGGGGAACTACGTCGCGTCGCTTTCCCGCCTTGGCCGCTGGCTCGCGGAGCAGGCGGAGGAAGCGGGAGCGATGCTCCTGCCCGAGACGGCGGCGGAGAAGCTCCTCCTCTCGGACGGCCGTGCGCGCGGCGTCAGGACCGGCGACAAGGGTCGCGGGCGCGACGGGCAGCCCCTCGGCAACTTCGAGCCCGGCGCCGACATCGTCGCCCGCGTAACCGTGCTTGCGGAGGGCACGCAGGGTCACCTCACGGGCGTCGCGCTCGACCGTTTCGGCCTCGCCGGCGAGAACCCGCAGGTCTGGGCGCTCGGGGTCAAGGAGGTCTGGAAGGTGACGCGCCCGCTCGACCGCGTGATCCACACGATGGGCTGGCCGTTACGTCCCGGCGCGAAATTCAGAGAGTTCGGCGGCTCGTTCATCTACCCGCTGGGTGAGGACATGCTCACGCTCGGGATGGTGGTCGGCCTCGACTACCGCGACGTCGAGCTCTCGGTCCACGACCTGCTGCAGGAGCTGAAGACGCATCCACTCGTGCGCAAGCTGCTCGAGGGGGGCGAGCGAGTCGAGTGGGGCGCGAAGACGATTCCGGAGGGGGGATTCCTCGCGCTGCCGAAGCAGCTGCATGCGCCCGGACTCCTGATCTGCGGGGACGCGGCCGGCCTCGTGAACGTCCCTGCTCTGAAGGGGATCCACTACGCGATCGAGTCCGGTTCCCTGGCGGCGGAGGCTGCGTTCGCGGCGCTGCAACCGGGACAGACACCGTCGACTCCCGGCGCGCTCTCCGTGTACGACGAGTCGTTGAAGCAGAGTTTCGTCTGGAAGGACCTGTACGAGGTGCGCAACATGCGTCCTGCGTTCGGCCGCGGCTTCTGGCTCGGCGGCGCGCTCGCGGGGGCGATGACCGCAACGAAGGGCCATTTCCCGCGGCGCGACCTGCACCTCGAGCGCGACGTGGACGTCGAGCTCATCCGCACCGAACGCGCGAAGGACTATCCGGCCCCCGATGGGAAGCTCACGTTCGACAAGCTGTCCTCCGTCTTCGCCTCGGGAAACAAGACGCGTGACGACCAGCCGAACCACATCGTCATCCGGCGCGACGTCCCGCAAGAGGTCGCAGCGCTCTGGGAGCGAATGTGCCCCGCGCAGGTCTACGAGGCGACGGAGACGGGAGTCGAGGTCACACCGTCGAACTGCGTCCAGTGCGGCGCGATCACCGCGAAGGGCGGCCGCCTGACCCCGCCCGAGGGCGGCAGCGGCCCGGAGTACAAGCTGACCTAAGGCGCGACTCCTCCGGACACGTACCGGTGCCAGGCACGGGTACGAAACTGTGACGTGGCGCGGTCATTTGTCGCCGGAGGAGCCGCTCCTCCGGACACGTACCGGTGCCGGGCACGGGTACGAAACTGTGACGTAGCTGGCAGAAAACCGCCCGTCGCTCTCGGAAGTAAGGACCGCTATGCGAAGACGACTGACGCTCTTGCTCGCGACCGCGGCGCCTCTTCTGCTCGCGGGCTGCGGCAAGGGCAAGTACTAAGCGGCGGTCTGTATCGTGCGGACAGCGCGATGAGGCTCGCGCCTAACCGCCCTCGCGGGCTGATGGCCTCTACGGAACGTCAAACGACGATCGGTAGGAGGCCACCGTGGATTCAGTCCAACTCGCAGCAGTCCTCGCCGCCGTAGTTCTCATCGCCAGCGTGCTCTCGGTCGAGCTCGGCGTGACCGTGGCCCTGCTCGAGCTCACCCTCGCTGTCGCGGCGGGAAACGTGCTGCACCTGCAGGACGCAGGACTGGCTCGACTTCATCGCCAAGTTCGGGTCGATCGTCCTCACATTTCTCGCCGGGATGGAGGTCGATCCGGCCTACATGCGCCGCCGGCTCGGAGCCTCGTTCGGGATCGGCGTGGTCTCGTTCCAGGGCCCATTCGTCGTTGCCTCGGCCACCGCCTACCTCGTGCTCGATTGGAGTACGCGCGCGTCCCTGATTGCGGGAACTGCCCTCTCGACGACATCGCTCGCCGTCGTCTACGCCGTGCTCATCGAGCGCGGGCTGACGGACACCGGCATCGGCAAGCTCCTGATGAGCGCAACCTTCGTGACCGATCTCTGCACGGCACTGGCGCTGTCGGCGATCTTCATCAAGCCGAACGTCTGGTTCCCGGTCTTCCTGGCCGTCTCGCTCGTGCTGATCCTTCTGCTCCCGAGAATTGTGCCCTGGTTCTTCGGCCGCTACGGCGACCGCGTCATCGAACCGGAGATCAAACTCGTCTTTCTCTCCCTCCTGATCTTGATGGTGCTCGCCGACGAGTCCAACGGACACGCGGTGCTGCCTGCGTTCGTCCTCGGCCTCGTCATGAGCCGCCACTACCAGGAGCACCGCGAGGAGCAAAAGCGCCTGCGCGTCGTGGCGTTCGCCTTCCTGACGCCGTTCTTCTTCGTCAAGGGCGGCATGAACGTCTCCCTCGGGGCGGTCGTGACGAACCTCGGACTGCTCGGCGTCCTACTCGCCGCGAAGATGCTGCCCAAGATCGCCTTCATCTACCCGTTGGCGCGCCGCGCCGATCGGCGTCATGGGACGTTCACGACCCTGCTGATGAGCACGGGGTTGACCTTCGGGGCGATCTCGTCCCTCTACGGACTGAACGCGGGGATCATCGACAAGACCCAGTTCTCCTTGCTGGTCAGCGTCGTCGTCCTCTCGGCGGTCGTTCCCACAGCGATCGCCGAGCGCTTGTTCCTCCCGGACGCGGAGCGCGAGCAACGGATCGATCGGCGCCTGGCCTATGCAGAGAGCGAGGAGTATGTCTAGAGCCGCGCCCGAAGTACCATCCCCGACATGGCAATGACCGGCTCGCTGATCTCGCTCGACGACGTCTACCGTGCGCGCGAGCGCATCGGCGATCGCTTGCACCGCACGCCGCTGCTCACTTCGGCCACGCTCTCCGAGCAGGTCGGCGCCGACGTTCGCTTCAAGGCCGAGCTCCTTCAGCGCACCGGCTCGTTCAAGCCTCGCGGTGTCCTGAACAAGCTTGCGACGCTCACGGACGAAGAGAAGGAGCGCGGCGTCATCTCGATCTCCGCAGGAAACCACGCGCAGGCCATGGCGTACGCGTCGGCATCTCAGGGGATCGACGCGCTCGTCGTCATGTGGCAGACCGCGAGCCCGATGAAGATCGCAGCCGCGCGGGGCTATGGCGCGACGATCGACACCGAGGCCGCCGACATCCCGAGTGCGTTCCGGCGGCTCGAGGAGCTGGTCGAGTCGACCGGCCGCACGCTCGTTCACCCCTACGACGATCCTCAGGTGATGGCTGGCCAGGGGACCGTTGGCCTCGAGATGCTCGAGGACGCGCCCGCTGCGGACGTCGTCCTCGTCCAGGTCGGAGGCGGCGGATTGATCTCGGGTGTTGCCACCGCGGTCAAGGGACTCAGACCGGAAGCGCGCGTGATCGCGGTCGAACCGGAGCGCTCGCCGGCGCTGCACGAGAGTCTCACGGCGGGCGAACCGGTCACCGTCGAGGCGAAGTCGATCGCCGACGGCCTCAACGGCCCGTATGCGGGCGCGAACTGCGTGCGTGTCTGCGCGGAGCTCGGAGTCGAGTCGGTGCTCGTCACCGAGGACGCGCTGAAGGAGGCGTTCCGCTTCATGTACGGCCGGATGAAGCTCGCCTGCGAGGTCGCCGGAGCCGCAACGGCTGCGGCTTTGCTTTCGGGCGCGTTCGTTCCCGAGCCCGGCCAGACGGTCGCCGCGGTCGTCTCGGGAGGCAACGTAGCGCCCGAAACAGCCGCTGCTATCCTGGGTTCGAATGAAGCCTGAGATCCACCCCGAATACGTCCTCGCGACCGTGACGTGCTCCTGCGGGAACACGTTCCAGACGCGTTCCACGAAGCCCGAGCTCCACGTCGAGATCTGCTCCAACTGCCACCCGTTCTATACGGGCAAGCAGAAGCTGGTCGACACGGGCGGACGCGTCGAGCGCTTCCAGCGCCGGCTCGAGAAGGCCGGCGGCGCCCGCCGCGGCTAAGACCAAGTGACGAACGTCGGGGGACAGGCCGTCCTGGAGGGCGTGATAATGCGCGTCTGCCGTTGCCGACCGATGCGCGCGCGCTTGGACGTCGCCTGATGACGAACGTCGGAGGACAGGCCGTCTTGGAGGGCGTGATGATGCGAGGCCCGTCGAACTGGGCTGTCGCCGTGCGCAAGCCGGACGGCGACATCGCCGAGGTGCACCAGCCGATCAAGTCGCCGATGGCTCGGCACCTGATCTTCCGCCTCCCGGTGATCCGCGGAGTGATCGCGCTCGGCGAGTCCCTCGCGATCGGGTTCCGCGCACTCGCGATCTCGGCGAACTACGCGGCCGTGGCGGACGCAAAGGAGGGCGAAGAACAAGAGGAAGTTGCGACTGAGTTGACCCGGGCGCAGCTTTTCTTCGCCTTCGCGATCGCGATCGGATTCGCCATCCTGCTGTTCAAGGTGTCGCCGGCGCTGATCACCGACTGGATCGGGATCAAGCGCACGGGCTGGTTCGTGCTCGTCGAGGGAGGGATCCGCGTCACGATCTTCATCCTCTATCTCTCACTGATCTCGCTGTTCCCGGATCTGCGGCGCGTCTTCCAGTACCACGCGGCGGAGCACAAGGCGATCAACGCGTACGAGGCCGGAGAGGAACTGAAGCCCGAGATCGTGCAGCGTTTCAGCCTGATTCATCCCCGCTGCGGCACGGCGTTCCTGCTCTGGGTGATGGTGATCGCGATCTTCGTGTTCGCCTTCTTCGGGCGACCGGTGTGGTACTGGCTGATCGCGACGCGGATCCTCTTGCTCCCGGTGATCGCAGGAATCGCCTACGAGCTCATCCGCTTTGCAGGCAAGCATCAGGACAACCGGATCCTCATGTCCCTGCTCGCGCCCGGGATGTGGTTGCAGCGGCTGACCACGCGCGAGCCGTCGCTCGATCAGATCGAGGTCTCGATCCGCGCGCTGAAGGAAGTCCTCTCGCTCGAGTCCAAGGATCCTGACGCCCGTAAGGTCGAAGTGATGGCGTAGCCTCGCGCGCGCGTGTAACAGGAACAAGGAACAGACGAAGAAGGAACAGACGAAGGGAGAACCCAGTGGCGACCGATCGCAAGGCAGAGGTGACGTGGCGCGGAGATCTGATGAGCGGCAGCGGACGCGTCGACTCGGTGACGAGTGGCGCGTTCGGCGGCCTCGACGTGAGCTGGGCGGCCCGCTCCGAAGAGCCGAACGGGTTGACGAGCCCCGAGGAGCTGATCGCCGCAGCGCACGCCGCGTGTTTCTCGATGGCGCTTTCGAGCGGACTCGCCAAGGAGGGCCATGCCCCGGAGGAGCTGAAGACCTCGGCGACGGTGACCTTCCAGCCGGGCGAGGGCATCACAAAGGTCGCCATCGACGTTGCCGGACAGGTCCCTGGGATGGACGAGGCAGCCTTCGAGCAGGCGGCCGAGCAGGCGAAGGAGAACTGCCCGGTCTCGAAAGCGCTCGCGGGCGTCCCGGAAATCAGCCTGACCGCGCGCCTTCAGAGCTAACCTGAGCCGGCGATGGCCGGCAACATCGAACCGCTGCTCGACGAGCTGGAACGCTCGTATCACGAGGCGCAGGAGCGCATGTCCGACCCTGCCGTCTACAACGATCACCGTGAGGCCGCCGGTGCCGGGCGAAAGCTGAAGGAGCTCGAGGGCCCCTACAAGCTAGGCCGCCGGTGGCGCGAGGCTCGCGCCGATCTCGACGACGCGCTGGACGACAGCGATCTTCGCGAGCTCGTGCCGGAGTTGGAGCAGCGCCTCGTGTCGCTCGAGGAGGAGCTCAAGCTCGCGCTCGTCGAGACCGACCCGGCCGACAGCAAGGACGTCATCATCGAGATCCGCCAGGGGGTGGGCGGGGACGAGGCCGCTCTCTGGGCGGCCGACCTCTACCGTGCGTTGACGCGTTACGCCGAGCGGCGCGGCTTCACCGTCGAGGCCATCGGGTCGAGCCCGAACGAGGCCGGCGGCTTCAAGGAGATCACCTTCGGGATCAAGGGAGAGGGCGCGTACTCGGTGTTCAAGTGGGAGGGCGGGACGCACCGGGTCCAGCGCGTGCCGGAGACGGAGTCGCAGGGCCGGATCCACACGTCGACCGCCACCGTCGCGGTCATGCCCGAAGCGGAGGAGGTGGAGGTCGAGGTCGACCCGAACGACCTCAAGATCGACGTATACCGCTCGACGGGGCCAGGCGGCCAGAGCGTCAACACGACGGACTCGGCCGTGCGCATCACGCACCTTCCGACCGGTCTCGTCGTGGCGATGCAGGACGAGAAGAGCCAGTTGCAGAACCGGCAGAAGGCCCTGCGCGTGCTCCGCGCACGACTGTACGAGCACGAGCGCGAGAAGCAGCGCGCGGAGCTCGACGCGACACGGCGCTCGCAGATTGGCTCGGGCGAGCGCGCGGAGAAGATCCGCACCTACAACTATCCCGAGAACCGCGTCACCGACCACCGGATCAAGCTCACGGTGCACCAGCTCGACAGGGTCCTCCAGGGAGAGCTCGACGAGTTCACCGAGGCCCTCGGCGCCGAAGAGCGTCGGCGCGCACTCGGCGAGTGACCGTAGCCGAAGCACTGAAGGTCGCGGAGGACGAGTTGACGTCGGCGGGCGTCGACAGTCCCGGCGTGGATGCCGAATGGCTCGTCGCACATGCGCTGGGTGTCCCGCGCAGCAAGCTCTATCTGCAGAGGGACCGTGAGGTGCCGGCGAGCTTCGATGCCCTGCTCGCCCGCCGGCGCGACCGCGAACCCCTTGCATATGTGCTCGGCGAATGGGGCTTTCGGCGGCTGATGTTGAAGACGGACGCGCGTGCACTCGTGCCGCGACCCGAGACCGAGGTCGTCGTCGAGAGAGCGCTCGAGCTCATTGCCGGCGCCGATCGGCCACGCGTGCTCGACCTGGGCGTCGGCAGCGGCGCAATTGCTCTGTCGATCGCCGACGAGCACCCGGGCGCGCAGGTAACCGGTGTGGACACGTCGCCCGACGCGCTCGCGCTGGCGACCGAGAACGCAACCCGGCTCGGGCTGACAGTTGAGCTTCGGCTGGGCGGAACCGAGACCGCAGAGGAAGGCTGGGACCTGGTCGTCTCCAACCCGCCGTACATTCCACAGGAGGTCCTCCCCTCACTTCAACCGGAATTGACGTTTGAGCCGCCCCAGGCACTCGTCGAAGCGGCCCTGCACGAGGAGATCGCCCGGCGCGCCCGGACGCACTGGCTCGTCCTCGAGGTCGGTTACGGCCAGGCGGCACGCGTTGAGCGAGCACTCCAGGAGTTCGGTTACCACGACGTTGCGATCACTCGCGATCTTGCGGGCATCGAGCGCGTGGTGGAAGGGGCGAAATGATCGACCGGGCGATCGCGGCGCTGCAGGCAGGCGAGCCGGTGGTGCTGCCGTTCGACACGGTGTACGGGCTCGCCGCCGACCCGGTTCGGGAGGAGCCGACGCGGCGTCTCTACGAGTTGAAAGGGAGAGACCGGCGTGAGCCCAGTGCGCTCGTCGCGCGCGACTTCGACTATCTCCTCGACTGCGTGCCGGAGATCGAAGGCCACGCTGCGTCGCTTGCGCGGTTGCTGCTGCCGGGCCCGGTCACACTCGTCCTTCCGAACCCAGCCCGCCGCTTTCCCTGGCTGACCGGGACAAACCCGGAGGCGATCGGTGTTCGCGTCCCCGACTTCGGCGGTCCGGGCGCCGAGATCCTCGCCCGCGTCGGAGCTCTGGTCGCGACCAGCGCCAATCATCCAGGCGGGCCGGATCCGAAGCGGCTCGACGACGTCGCCGAGGACATCCGGCTGGGTGCCGCGGCTCTGGTCGACGGCGGCGAGCTGCCGGGCAGCCCGTCGACCGTGATCGACCTAAGCGGCGAGCAGGCGCGGATTCTGCGCGAGGGAGCGCTGCCCGCGGAGGAAGCCCTGCGCCGACTGGGCGCGGCAGTACGATCACGTTGACCCCGGGGAGAGGAGACCAATGGCCGTCGCGCAACAGACCTTCGAGCAGCTGACCACTTCCCGGCTCGACCAGGTCGACCCGGAGATCGCAGACCTGCTGTGGCGCGAGCTCGAGCGTCAGCGCAACCAGATCGAGCTGATCGCCTCCGAGAACTTCACCTGGCCGGCGATCCTCGAAGCCATCGGCTCGACACCGACGAACAAATACGCGGAGGGCTATCCGGGCAAGCGCTACTACGGCGGTTGCGAGATCGTCGACGAGATCGAACAGCTGGCGATCGACCGCGCCAAGGAGCTCTTCGGCGCCGACCACGCGAACGTCCAGCCTCACGCCGGCGCGCAGACCAACATGGGGGTGTACATGGCGGCGCTGCAGCCGGGCGACACGATCCTCTCGCTCGAGCTCTCCCACGGCGGGCACCTGACGCACGGGCTCAAGGTCAACTTCTCCGGACGGCTGTACACCATTGCTCACTACGGGGTCTCGCGCGAAACGAACGTCGTCGACTACGACGAGGTGCTGGCAAAGGCGCGCGAAGCTCGCCCGAGACTGATCGTCTGCGGCGGGTCGGCGTATCCGCGCACGGTCGACACGGCGAAGTTCCGCGAGATCGCCGACGACGTCGGAGCGCTGCTGCTCTGCGACATGGCCCATTTCGCCGGGCTCGTTGCGGCCGGCCTCCAGCCGAACCCGATGGAGCATTGCGACTTCGTCACCTCGACGACGCACAAGACGCTCGCCGGTCCGCGCTCCGGGTTCATCCTCTGCACGGCGGAGTATGCGCAGGCAGTCGATCGCGCCGTCTTTCCGGGCATGCAAGGCGGTCCGCTCGAGCACACGATCGCGGCCAAGGCGACGTGCTTCAAGATCGCCGCCAGCGAGGCGTTCCGCGACTATCAGTCGCAGGTCCGCCGCAACGCGGACACACTCTCGGACACATTGATCGACGGCGGGCTCGATGTCTTGACCGGCGGCACCGACACCCATCTCCTGCAGCTCGACCTGCGCTCGACCGACTGGACGGGCAAGGCAGCGGAGGAGCGGCTCCACGACGTCAAGCTGACCGTCAATCGGAACACCGTGCCGTTCGACGAGCGAAAGCCCACGGTCGCAAGCGGCGTCAGGATGGGGACGCCGGCGGCAACGATGCGCGGCATGGATGACGCCGACTTCAGCGAAATCGGCCGCATCATCGTCGAGGCGCTCGGCGACTCTCCGGATCTCGCCGGGCTTCGTGCTCGCACCGAAGCTTTGTGTGCGAAGCGCCCGCTCTATCCGGGGTTCCGAGGCTGGACGACCTACGTGACCTAGTGGCAGTGGCGGCAACACGCACAGGCAGCGTCGTGGAGGTCAAGCACCCTCTCGTTCAGCACAAGCTCTCCTACCTTCGGGACAAGAACACGCCCACCGTCCATTTCCGCAAGCTCGTGAACGAGATCACGCTCTTGCTGACCTACGAGGCGACGAAGGACCTGCCGACCGAGGACGTCGAGGTCGAGACGCCGCTCGAGGTCGGACGTTTTCCTCACATCAGCGGCAAGAAGGTCGCCGTCTGCCCGATCCTCCGCGCCGGCGTGGGGATGCTCGACGGCGTGTTGTCGCTCATCTCGAGCGCGCGAGTCGGCTTCATCGGCATGTACCGGGACGAGGAGACGCTTGAGCCCATCGAGTACTACGCGAAGCTTCCGGCCGACGTCGCCGAGCGCGACGTGATCCTGCTCGACCCGATGCTCGCCACCGGCAACTCGACCGCAGCTGCAATCAGAACCGTCAAGGACGCGGGCGCGACCTCCGTCCGGCTGATCGCGATCATCGCCGCGCCGGAAGGGATCGAGCGGATCACACGCGAGCATCCCGACGTCCAGATCGTGGTGGCCGCGATCGACCGCGGCCTCAACGAGCGCGGGTTCATCGTCCCGGGTCTCGGTGACGCGGGCGACCGGCTCTACGGCACGAAATAGCGATGCTCCAGACGCTCACCGATCACCTCGAAATCATCTGGGGAGCGCTGCTCGCTGCGGCCATCGTCGTCCTGTTGACGCCGGCTGTCGGCGGGATGGCTCGGTTGCTCGGCGCCGTCGACCGGCCGGAGGGCCGGCGCCTCAACCGCAGCACCGTGCCGAGGCTGGGCGGTCTTGCGCTCTTCTTCGGGATCTTCGTCCCGGCCCTTGCCTTTCTCGACCTTTCACGCGAGGCGCGGGGGCTTTTGCTCGGTGCCGCAGTCGCGACGACGGTCGGCGCGATCGACGACTTTCGTGGGTTGCGCTGGTGGGAGAAGCTGGGGGGCCAGGTGGTGGCCGCCGCGATCCCGGTCGGTTCGGGGATCTGGGTCCACCGGTTCACGCTCCCGATCCTGGGCATCCACTCGCTGCCCGAGTGGGTCGGGATGCCGTTGTCCGTGCTCTGGATCGTGGCGATCATGAACATGGTCAACTTCCTCGACGGGCTCGATGGGCTGGCGGCGGGCGTCTCGGGGATCTCCGCGTTCACCTTCACGCTGATCGCCCTCTCGCTGCCGCGGCCGGAGATTCAGGCTGCGCTCCTGTCCGCGATCGTGCTCGGCGCTGCTGTCGGCTTCCTCCGCCACAACGTCTATCCGGCCCGGATCTTCATGGGTGACTCCGGCGCGCTCTTACTCGGGTTCGTGCTCGCAACCGTGCCGTTGCAAGGCCTGTTGAAGACGGCGTCGATCGTCACCCTGTTCTTCCCGCTGCTCGTTCTCGCGGTGCCGATCCTCGATACGTCGTTCGTCGTGGCCAAACGGCTGAAATATCGACAGCCCGTCTACGTGGCGGACCGCCAGCACCTCCACCACCGCTTCGTGAACATCGGCTTCTCTCAGCGGCGGGCCGCCGGTTACATCTGGCTCTGGTGCGGGACGCTCTCCGCCACCGCCCTCGCTCTCCGCTTTATCCGTCCGCACCAGCACGGTGAATGGCATCCGTGGCGGACCCTGGTCGTCTCCGTCTTCGGACTGATCGCCCTGGCTGCCTCCGTGTACATGGTCTACCTGCTCGAGATCGTCAAGCTCGCGAATCCGATGATCAGGCGACGCGAAGAGCAGGCTCGCGTCGACAAGCGGAAGTCGGCGTAGTACAAAGTCGGCGGTTTTTGCCTGTTTCAAGCGGTCTTGAGCTGTTACAAACTTGGTATGCTCCGGCCAGATGGAGCCCAAGAGCCGCCCTTCTGCTCAGTACGCCGAAGCTGGAGGCGTCCTGATCGGAGTGCTTTTCGCTTCCGTCGCCGTCGGCCTGTTGATCGGCTGGCTGGCAGGCTCACCGGGAATCGGAGTCCTGATCGGCGCAGTGATCGGGATCCCGCTCTCGACCTACACGGTCTACTGGCGCTATCGGGACAGCTTTTGAGGATGCCATCAGGCCTGCTGACAACGCCGCGACCGGAGCCGCGCCACCTCATGCCGGCGCTGGCGGGGTCCCTCGTCATTCTCCTCGCGCTGCCGCTGTTCCTGATCCTCGGCTGGAACATGTCGGCCTGGGCGCTCGCCGCGGTCCTGTGGCTCGGCATCCACGCGCTCGACTTCATACTGCGGCGCGCGAGAAAGGACACGGGTAACCTCGCGGCCTCCGGAATGCAGGCATTCGGACTCTTCTTCAAGACCTTGGGACTCCTCGTGGTCCTGTTCGCGGCCGCGGCGACGAACCCACACCTCGCGCTGGCGGCTGCCCTCGTGTACGCACTCGCGTACACCCTGGAGCTCGGCCTCTCGATGGTCGCCTACTTCGGCAGCGGCCGATGAGGTCGCGGCTGCTCGCCGTCGTGCTGTTCGCCCTCTCGTTTCCGCAGGCGGCGTTCGCGCGGGGCAAGTTCGATCCGGTCAAGGAGTTCGAGCAGCACGACTGGGTTCCCATTCATCTCGGCCCGCTGGACCTCTCGATCACGAAGGCAGTTGCCTACCTCATGCTCGGGACCGCCGTTACGATCCTGCTCGGGATCCTGCTGATGCGCGTTCGTCTCGGTGTAGAGCCGGGGGTACGGCAAACGTTCGGGGAGCAGATCTACGAGGTTGCACAGGTGCAGATCGCCGAACAGGGATTGCCGGCGAAGGCGATCGGGCGGTGGTTCCCGTACGTCGCGTCGCTCTTCCTCTTCATCTTCGTCGTCAACTTGCTCGGCTTCATCCCGCTGCCGCTGACCGGCGAGACGTGGCACGGCGTTCCCGTCTGGGGCATCTACGCGGCGACGAGCTCCATCTCCGTCACGCTGGCGCTTGCGTTGCTGACGTTCGTGTTCACGCACGTCGAAGGGATCCGCTGGAACGGGCCGGTCCGCTACTTCAAGAGTTGGGTCCCGGAGGCGCCAAGAGTGTTGCTGGCCCTGATCGTCCCGCTCGAGGTGCTCGGGCAGTTCATGCGGCTGATCTCGTTGAGTGTCCGACTTTTCGCGAACATGCTCGCCGGACACATCTTGATCCTGACCTTCCTCGGGCTCATCTTCATCTTCCAGTCCTGGGTTCTCTTGTTCGTGCTCGCCCCCGCGACGCTGTTCTATGTCTTCGAAGTCGTCATCGTCGTCGGGATCCAGGCATTCATCTTCGCCGCCCTGTCCGCCATCTACATCGGCTCGGCAATCGAGCCGCAACATTGAGGCGTCGCTTGCGATGCCAACCACAAGAGCTTGCCGGCTTTGCCGACACAGCGGATAAAGGAGGAATGACGTGAACACGCTTCTCGCCGCAACGTCGGGCGACGTCACGAAAGCCGGGAAGGCGATCGGTCTCGCCCTCGGTGTCGGTCTCGGCGCGCTCGGCGCGGGCATCGGCATCGGGAACATCTTCGGCTCGATGATCCAGTCGGTCGCGCGCCAGCCGGAGCTGAGAGGCGAGCTGACGGGAATCCAGTGGCTCGGCTTCGCGCTGACCGAAGCGGTCGTCTTCTACGGTCTCCTCGGCTCGATCCTCGCCTACGTCCTGGTCTGATGCTGGTCGCTGCGAATCCACTGATCGAAGTTCGCCTCGGCTTGATGGTCTGGACCATCGTCTGCTTCGGGATCACGTTCTTCGTGCTCAAGCGATTCGCTTTCGGACAGATTCAGAGGGTCATCGACGAGCGGCGCGAGCGCATCCGCCGCTCGATCGAAGAGGCGGAGAAGGCGCGGAGAGAAGCGCGGCGACTGCTCGAAGAGCACCGCGCCCTCATCGGCCAGGCGCGCGGCCAGGCCGAGCAGATCCTCTCCGAGGCCCGCAAGGTCGCTGAATCGATGGCGCGCCGTGTCAAGGAAGAGACGGAGGCCGATCGCCAGCGTCGTCTAGAGGAGACGAAGCGGCAGATCGAGGCCGAGACTCAGCGCGCGTTGGAGCAAATCCGCACGGAGGTGGCCGAGCTGACGCTCATCGCCACTACGAAGGTCACCGGGAAGGTCCTCGAGGACGCAGACCACAAGCGCCTGATCGACGATGCGATCCGCGACCTCGACTTCTCGGTCCTGGAGAAGGAGGCGTGACATAGCCGCGGTGCACCGCAGATACGCGCAGGCCCTCTTCGACGCTGCGAAGGAGCAGGGACGTCTGCCGGAGGTCTACGGAGAGTTGAGCGACTTCGCCGCGGCAGTGAGAGACGTTCCGGAGCTGCGCGGCGTCCTGCGGAACCCGGAGCTCGACCCCGCCACCAAGGCCGACCTTCTCGACGCTCTGATCGGCGGCGCCGATCCGCTGGTTCGCAACTTCCTCCGGCTGACTGCTGAGAAGGGCCGCATCGCCGGCATCGACGACATCGCTCGGGAGCTCGACCGCCTGATGGCTGCCGAGGAGCGCAGGCTGAACGTCGAGCTGACGACGGCCCTGCAGCTCTCGGACGACGACGCGCGCGGGCTCGTGGATCAGATCGAGGAGGCTTCCGGGCGCAAGGTCGAGGTCTCACGGAAGGTCGACCCGGAACTCATCGGCGGCCTGATTCTGCAAATCGGCTCCATGCGGGTCGACGCCAGCGTCCGGGGGCGCATCGAACGTTTGCGCCGGGAACTCGTCTCAACCAGATGATGAAGCTCCGCGTCCTCATCGTTCTCTTGCTGATGGCGACGCTCATCGCAGGCTGCGGCTCGAAGAGCAAATCGACCGCGCCCACCACGACGGCGTCGAACCTGCCGCCGGCGGCGCAGACGTCCGATCAGTGGGCAAGCCGGGTGGTCGACTGGTTCCTGCGCCCGCTGAACCCGGATCTCGCCGTCGTCGGAAACTTCGCCAACCCACAGGTGCGCTTCTACATCGCGACTCAGAACCAACAGGCGCTGAACACCATCTACGCGCGCATGAGCGATCTGCAGCGCTGCGATGACCACCTGTTGCGCGTCGGCCCGCCCCCGGGGGACGATCAGCAGTTGAAAGCGATCGACAGCCACTTCCGCCAGGCCTGCACGGCGTATGTGCAGGTCGGGGCGACCTTGACGCGAGCGACGAGGCTGCTGAGCTCCGGCAAGCAGGGCCAGGTTGCCAGCGGCGAGCAGGCGCTCCGCGGAATCGGCACGACCACGCGCAAGGCGGCAGTCGAGCTGACCGCCGGAGTCAAGCTCGCCCAGCAGCGCGGCGAGTTTCGCCGAGCCGGCCTCAAACCATCCGTCTGACGATGAAAGGAAACCCGTGAAGCTTCGCCCCGAAGAGATCACCTCGATTCTCAAGGACCGGATCGAGCACTACGACGTCGAGACCGACCTGGCCGAGGTCGGAACGGTTCTGCAGGTGGGTGACGGCATCGCCCGCGCCTACGGCCTGGAGAACGCGGTCGCCCTGGAGATGCTCGAGTTCGAGCACGGTGTCGTCGGTCTCGCTTTCAACCTCGAGGAGGACGACGTCGGCACCGCGCTCTTCGGCGAGTGGCAGCATGTCAAGGAAGGCGAGCCCGTCCGGCGGACCGGGAAGGTCGCAAGCGTCCCTGTCGGCGAGGCGCTCCTCGGCCGCGTCGTCGACCCGCTCGGGAATCCACTGGACGGCGGCGGGGCGATCGAGACGTCCGAGACGCGACTGCTCGAGTTCAAGGCTCCGGGCGTAGTCGCCCGCCAGCCCGTCAAGGAGCCGTTGCTGACGGGCATCAAGGCGATCGACGCGATGACGAACGTCGGTCGTGGCCAGCGGGAGCTGATCATCGGCGACCGGCAGACCGGCAAGACGACGATCGGGATCGACACGATCCTGAACCAGAAGGACACGGACGTGAACTGCATCTACGTCGCGATCGGCCAGAAGGCGTCGACCGTCGCGCAGGTGTACGAGCTCTTCCGAGACCGTGGCGCGATGGAGTACACGACGATCGTGTCCGCGGCGGCCCAGGAGGCTGCCCCGATCAAGTGGATGGCGCCGTTCGCGGGCTGCGCGATGGGCGAGCACTTCCTCTACAACCGCGGCCACGCGCTCGTGATCTACGACGACCTGTCGAAGCACGCGGACGCCTACCGACAGCTGTCGCTGCTGTTGCGCCGGCCGCCCGGACGAGAGGCGTTCCCGGGCGACGTCTTCTACCTGCACTCGCGACTTCTGGAGCGTGCTTGCAAGCTCTCGGATGAGAACGGCGGCGGCTCGCTTACCGCCCTGCCGATCGTGGAAACGCAGGCGGGCGACGTCGCGGCCTACATCCCGACGAACGTGATCTCGATCACGGACGGTCAGATCTACCTCGAGTCCGACCTCTTCTTCTCCGGCGTTCGCCCGGCGATCAACGTCGGCATCTCGGTGTCACGCGTCGGCAGCTCCGCGCAGACGAAGGCGATGAAGAAGGTCGCCGGCCGCCTCCGCCTCGACCTCTCGCAGTACCGTGAGCTGGAGGCCTTCGCCCAGTTCGGCTCGGACCTCGACGAAGCGACCAGGAACGCGCTTGCTCGCGGCGAGCGGATGGTCGCTCTCCTCAACCAGCCGCAGTACCAGCCGTGGCCGATCGAGGAGCAGGTGGTCGCGCTCTATGCGGGCGTGAACGGCTACCTCGACAACATCCCGGTGAACAACGTGCCGCGCTTTGTCGAAGAGCTCGTCGAGCAGCTGCGCGCTGAACGCACGATCCTCCAGGAGATCAGGGACAGCGGCGACCTGTCCAACGAGGTCGCGGCCCGGCTCGGCGAGGAGATCGAGAAGGTCCTGCAGTCCTTCCACGTCGAGGAGGCCGACTCACTCGTCGGCTAACCCATGGCCACCGTCCAGGACATCAAGCGGCGAGTCAGGTCGATCCGCAACACGCGGAAGATCACCCGTGCGCTGGAGCTCGTCGCGGCGGCGAAGCTCAAGCGGGCGCAGTCGCGCATCGAGGACATGCGTCCCTATGCCGACCGCATGCTCGAGCTCATGGCCGGGACCGCACGGGCGAGCACGTCGGTCCGAGGGCTGCCGCTCCTGCAGACGCATGAACAGGAACAGACGGTCGCGATCGTTCCGCTCACCGCAGACCGTGGTCTCGCGGGCGCGTTCAACTCGCAGATCCTTCGGCGCGCGCTGGCACTGGAACGCCGGCTCCGCGGCGAGGGCAAGCAGGTCCGCTGGGTCGGGGTCGGGCGGCGCGGAGTCGGCTCGCTGCGCTTCCGCCGGCTCGAGCTCGCCGGAGAGTTCATCGGCTTCACAGACCAGCCCAGGT
>Ga0070707_100001642_pt1 | contig 21714 bp, 51 predicted proteins | sample KBSK5502metaG_FD_65468 | JGI IMG/M metagenome (GOLD analysis project Ga0070707, IMG submission 65468) | Corn, switchgrass and miscanthus rhizosphere microbial communities from Kellogg Biological Station, Michigan, USA - KBS K5-50-2 metaG | ecosystem: Host-associated > Plants > Roots >...
AGATGCTGTGAAACACGACCCGCGCGTCGGCAAGCGCGTCCGCCTCGTGCGGTGCACCGATCCCTACTCGCGGAACCAGCCGGGTCTCAAGGGCACGGTGAAGTTCGTCGACGACGCCGGCACGCTCTTCGTGCGCAGGGACAACGGATCTGCTCTGGGCCTCGTCCCCGGGGAAGACCGGTGGGAGGAGTTGCCGTGAAGCTGCGCGTGATCGACGCCCTCCAGAGGCCCGACGTGCTCGACGGATCGAAATGGTTCAGGCTGCCGGTGCCCGTGCTCGGGACGGCCCGGACGACCACCGACCACGAGCTGCCCACCATGACGGTCGGCATCGATCCCGCCCGGCGGAAGGCCTACTACTGCGACCGACTCTCGGCGCAGGGATCGTGGGACGAGCGTGACCGCCACTTCGGTGACGAGGCGGCATTCACGCTCGACCAGCTCCTCGACGTGTGCCGGCTGGTCGACGCCAAGAAGGGACCCGACGCATGACCGCCTCACAACGCGAAGACGTCGTGCTCCTCCTTCGGCGCGCTGCGGCCCTGGAGTCCTACGAGGAGGGCGCCCACGGTAACTTCCTGCGCTCTGCGGCGATCCAGCTCTCGGTTCCGTGGGAGCTCGAAGAGCTGACGCGGCTGGCGTGCTGCTACGTTTGCGGCGACGGCACGTCCCGGTCGATCCAGCTCGCGGCAGCCGCGCGGGTCGCGAGTCGGCAGTGGCCACCACGAGGATGGCAGCGATGATGGACATCATTGCGACGCAGCAGCTCGGCACCGAAGCGATGAACTACGCGGCGAAGGCCGTTGGCACGCCTGCTGATCCTTCGCCCTTGAAGGCGATCGACGGAGCGCGCGAGATCGTCGAATCCGACGGAGCGCCACTCGTCTCGAGCGCCATGGCAGACGCGCTCAGAGACCTTCAGATGGCGGCGCTCGTGTTCACCGTCAAGACCGCCATCTACCACTACCGCGCAGATCTGAGTGATCTTGATCGGCTGGGAGAGAAGTTGTTCGAAAGGCTGAAGCAGCGCGGTGCGGTGCGCATCAGCCTCGTGCCTGGCGTCGTCACCGCGGCGCAAAACCTGGGGGCGCGAGCGCTCGACTACGCGAGAGAGATCGTTTCCGCGGAAGACAGCGGCGCGCCGATCGGATCGGACTCCGTGCAGCGCGCTCTCTCCAACCTTCAACTCGCGGCTATCGCCTTCACCGCCCAGCTCGCACTTGCTGACGGATACGAGCGCCAACGGCTGCGACGGATCGAGAAGAAGCTCGTCACCATATTCGAGCACAAGGAGCGCGCCTGGTGATGGATCCCAAGCACATCAAACCTGACGCTATGATCGAGCTGCGCGACGCAGAGACGAAATCCTGGCTGCCGCTCACGATCGTGTCGGTCGAGCAGGACAACGTCGAGTGCCGGACGCTAGCCGGCGAGCCGGTCTTGATGACCAGAGCTTCGCTCATCGCCGACGCGCGATTGCGCCCACGCGACGGATCGTGCGCCGACTGTGGCTGGGAAGCGCACGACGGTCCATGCATCGAGTGCCGCTGCTCCGAGTGCGGCGCCGAGGTTGGTTCACGCTGCTCGCAGCATCCACAACAGCCAGTCCACGTCTACCGGCGGCAACGCTACCTCGCCGAGATCGTCGAGGACAAACCCTACCCGACGCGAGAGCAAAGCCACGCGTTACGGCGCGATCTGGTCGAACAGATGGGCGCACTCAGGAGCCATGGAGAAGTCCGCCAGGGGCGCGTCGTGATCACGACGCTGGAGCGCGCCGAGATCCTGTCAGCGCTAGAGAACGCAGTGAGGCTCATCGACTCGCTGCCGACCGAGAAGCGGAGGCCATCTTGAGCAAGCGCGAATCCCACAAGCAGGCGCTGCGCCAACTACTCGATCGCCACAACATCACTGCCCTGCGACAAGAACGAGGACAGCTCGTCGATCGCGAGCGGCTCGTCGAAGAAATCCTCCGCGTCAACGACCGCTTCGCGCCGAGCCCGAGCTGGCTCGACGAGGCACTGAACTCGGGCGACGGGACGTACAAGCCATGAGCAATGACTTCGCCTCCCGCACCGCGCGCGTCCCGCCGCGCCACCACAAACGCCGCTACGCGATCAGCAAGCACGCGATCGAGCGCTTCCGCGAGCGCGTCGACGAGCAGCACCGCCACCGCGACGACGACGACCTGGCGAACCTGCTAGACGAGCGCGTCCACCACGCCGAGAATACCTACGAGGTGCGCGATCCCCGCGCGCCGGACGAGATCACGACGCTGCGCACGGTCGCGTGCCGCGACGCTACGTACTACGCCGTCGTGCGCGGCTCGACCGTGGTCACCGTGCTCGACGAGGAGATGGCGAGCAATAACTTCAACGGCCAGTGGTCGCCGATCCTAAACGCGCCGTTCACGGCGCTGCGCGACCTGAAACTCCCGCCGCTCACTCCGACGCCTACTGCTCCGGCCGCGCTGCCGGCAGCGCCGTCCGCGGCAGATCCGCTCGCGGAGGCCGGCGTCGCGTACGCCCGCGCGCGCAGGCGCAAGCGCGAGTGCACCGAGGCCGTGACCGCGCTCAAGGCGGCGCTAGATCGAGCCGCCGAGGAGCTGCGCCAAGCAGAAGCCGCCGTCGACGAAACCCACCAGCGGCTCATCGACCTGGCCGGAGAAGGAGAAGTCCCGTGAAAATCGTGAAGACCCGTAAGACCAACGACGAGGTGAAGGCGATGGCCGGCTTCGCCGCCATGTTCACCTCTCTTGAGGACGCGATCGCGTTCGAGAAGGCCGCGCTCGCCGCTCCCAACATCCACCTGCCGCCGTGCGCGCGCGTCGTGCGCGACGGCGGACAGCGCACCGAGCTGTACTGGCGGTGGCTGAACATCTTGGCCGAGGTGTGGTCGTGAAGTCGATCGTTCCCGACACCGCCGACGAGATTGAGGTCGTCGACGAGAAGCACGAGCGCTGGGGGCGCGTCCGGATCCGCGAGAGCCAGGGCATCTCCGGCGTCCAGAAATGCTCCATCTTCCTGACGCCCGATCAGCTCGAGGAGCATGCGCGTGCGTGTCTCGCGCTCGCGACCGAGATCAAACGCCGCCAAACAGATCAGGCCGCGTTCGGCCTAACGCTCAGGCCCGACAAAAACTGCGCTGCCGAGGCCGAGCGCGCACGCTACCTCGGGATGACGATCGAGCAGTACCGCAAGACGTTCTCAAAGGACCGCTGCGATGAGTGACCGCGATGCCGTGAAACGCGTCTACACGATCTGGCCGTCCGACAGAGACGGCCTGCCCGCCTCGTCGTCGGGCGCGTGGCGACAGCAGATCCGCTGGCTCGTCCTCGACGTCACCGACGGCCTGGAGGCGGCACACGTCGTCGAGGGTCCTGTCTCGCGCTCCGACGCGCTCCGACGCGAGCTGGAGCTCCGAGCGATCGCTCAAGATACCGCCAGGGCGACCAACCGCCCCATCGCCGACGTGACGGAGGTCCCGTGACCACTCCGCTAAGGACCGTCGATCAGGCGATCGCTGACGCGCAGGCCAAGATCCGTGCGCACGATCGCTCTGGTTCGAAGCTCCGCGCGCTCACCGCCGAGGCGTGGGAAGCGATCGGAGACCGCTGCATCGCCGACGCGGTCCGGCCGGACACGGACGACCTCCGGTACCAGGAGTCGATCACGCTGGCGGGCCTGTGCTACGCGAACGCGAGGGAGGCGCGTCGGCCATGACGCGGAGGTCGCATCGCGGACGTAGGGGCGACGGCTGGCCGAAGAGACCGAGCGAACTAGTGCTCGCAGCACCGTTCGTACGCGCCTCGGCAATCCAGCCCACGCGCACACCAACGTACCCCAACGTCTGCACCAAGGACGCTGGTTGTGGCCACGTCGTATGCGCGATCGTCTGGTACTGCGTGGAGGCTGCTCCGTGAACCCAATCGACGTCCGCGACATCAACCCCATCTTCGACATCGTCGAAGGCGGCTACTACGTCGGCGCCTGGCTGCTCGCCGGCCGCGAGCAGGACTTCCTGGGCCTCGTGTTCCGAGATCCCGGCGAGGAGGATCTCCAGTTCCGCTACCGCTTCCGCCACTACGTCGACGACAAGGTGCACTTCGACGAGACCGAGGACGTCAAGAACGTCTACGACTGCGACCTGGCAGGCAAGACCGAGGACGAGGCGATCGAGATCGTCGACGGCCTCGCGCGAGAGCTGATCGAGAAGGGCTACCTCGGCACGAAGCTGCCCTGGCTCGTGCGCAAGCGCTACGCACGGAAAATCGTGCGCGGGGACCACCGCGCGATGGCTCGCGCGCTGCGCACCATGCCGTTCATGCACGCGCGACCCGCACAGACGACAAAAGGGAGCAACTGACCGTGACCACGACCACCGAAGAAAACAAGGTGACCCTGACCCGCAGGCGCGCGGAGCTCGTCGAGAGCCTCTCCGCGCCGCTGTCGAACGAGGATCGCGTCCGCGTCCAGGGCGAGCTGTCCGTCGTCAACGCCAAGATCAAGGCGATCAACACGACGACCGCCGCGCAGCTCAAAGCCGCGGCCGACCGCCGCAAGGTCGTCGGTCTCGCGGAGGCGCAGGCCAACGCAGCGCGCGCCGTCACGCGCGCGCAGGCGAAGATCAACGGCAGCGGCACCACGCACGACGACGAACCTGAAGACGACGACCCAGGACAGACCGCCGCGATCGACGGCTGGATCGACGCGGTGCTCTTGCGCAACGACGTCGAGTTCACCCGGTCACGCGGGGGCAACGTCATCTTCGTCGACGCCGAGCCGAAGTACACGCGAGTCCTGACGACGTTCATCGACGGCATCTGCGCCGCGGCGCGCGGCCAAGAGCTACCCGATCTGCCTGCCGCCGCGCCGAAGACACCGAAGACAAAGCCCAAGAAACGCTGAAGAATCAGCCCGGGTACTAAACGACCCAATTCCACCGAGACGCGATCGCCGCTACAAGAAAGCTGAACGTGACGAAGAAGAACATCAGCGACACGACCAAGCTCTCGCCCGAGCTTAACTTCGCCGTCGCTGCGACGGACGCGGTGCCCGTGCAGGAGAGGCTCGGCCAGCTCGAGGTCGCGAGTTCGACCCAGCTCCCCGTCAAGGGGCTGCTCGGACAGCGCGCGCGGTGGGAGGCGTTCGGCGTCAAGATCCTCGACGACACAAAGACGGACGATCCGCTGTTCTGCCACGTCGAGCTGCCGCCCGGTTGGCAGAAGGTCCCGAGAGACCACGCGTACTGGACCGACCTCGTCGACGCCGAGGGCACCGTCCGCGCAGAGATCTTCTACAAGGCGGCGTTCTACGACCGGCGCGCGCACGTCCATCTCAAGGACGATCCGAAGGAGGGACCAGCGTGACCGACGGGAATCGCCGCAAGCTCATCATCCTCGCCGAGGCTCGCGCGAACGCGACCGACGCGACAGCTGTACTCCAACGCCTCAGGATCAACCTCGACCAGCTCAAAGGTTCACGCGACCTGCCGCAGGACGATCCGCGCTACAGGGCGCGCGAAGAAGCGAACGAACTCGTCGAGCGCCTCATCGGACTCCGCGAATGGATTAGCGGCCAGATCAGTGAGGTGCCGTCGTGACAGCGCGAGAGATCGCGCTCGCGGTGAGCGAAGCCGCCGACCGGTGTGCGCGCGGAACCACGCTGACCTCCGCCGAGCCCGCGCTGGTCGCGCTCCGCAGCCTCGTGGCCGACTTCACCACCGCGCTGGAACGTGCCGGGAAGGAAGCGGCCCAGTGGATGTCGATCGAGCAGATCCGCCTGCTGAACCAACTCTACCTGGCGGTGGGTAAGTGAAACGAAGCCGCAGCTGGAGGACGGTCGAAGTCGCTGGCACGCGTTACCGCTGGCGCTACGGCCGCGGGACGATCGAGATCAGGCACGATCGCCAGGTCGTGCTCCGCGTTCCAGACTACGCGCTGCGAGGCACGACGCCCCACCTCTTCGAGCGCGGGCAGCACAAGGGCACGAGCGACGGCTACGTGACGCCGGCCATGGTGCGCGCCGCGATTGCGAAGACCCTGGGAGGAGCGCGTCATCCGGATCAGCGTGGTCCTGCCCGCAGTCGTCGAGCTGCTCGTCGGCACGGACGACGCCGACCCGGGCGAGGACAGGCCGCCGCAGCCCTCGCTGAGGTGGCAGCCCACACGGAGGACCAAGCGTGACCAAGCCGCTCGCCGACCAAGAGCGGCAGCTTGCCGAGGCCGCCACGCAGATGATCGAAGTGGCCGAGAACATCGGCCTACCCGATCCACCCGACAAGCTCGGCGTCACACCGATGGTGCTGCACCTGATCGTGCGCGCGTACATTGAGCTGCGCGACAAAATTCGGGCGCTCCACGATCTCATCGATCTCACCGATCCAAACGATCCAATCGGCATCGCACTCACCAAGATCGGCCTGGAGCATCGGCCGACGGATCTGCAAGCGCGCACGGAGCCGCGCGTGGTGCGATCGGCCGCGGAGGTGCAGGCGATGCAAGGAGACGAGCTGCTCGCACTCTACTGCCGCGTGATGCACGTACCCGCCGTCTTCTTCAAGCACGCGACCTACATCGTTCGTCAGTATGACGGCATGGACGGCTGCTGGACCGATTGCACGGGCGACGTCCCCCGTGACGAAGCCCTGCGCACGTGGGCCACGTACACCGACGGCGGTGCTCACAACGTCGCCTATGCCGAGATCGACTACTACCAGATCTTCCCCGGAGGCACGCGGATGCACTGGGACGGATCCGAAGGAAGGGAGATGCACCGGTGAGCGTCCACGCGACCAAAGTCAACCGCCACGACACCGCCGGCTGCAACACCGCCCGCCGCGTGGACGGCGGCAACTGCGGCACGCGGTACGAGGTTCACTGCTCGTGCGGCTTCGGGCAGGGAGCCATCTGCCGCGAGCAGGCGGACGCGATCGCCGCCGGGCACCGCGCTGACCCGACCGCGCCCGTGGTCCCGTGGGATCCGGGACCGCCACTCACCACAAAGACGATCACCAATGACGACCTGCGCGCGCTCTACGCTCGCCACTGCGAGTGCCGACCGCTCGACCTCTCGCGTGGCGAGGACGACCACGCCGCGATTCACGACTGCGACACGGCGATCTTGGCCGACGTCCAGGTCGCACTCGGCATCGTCCTGTTCGACGACATCGGGCGCGTGCAGACCATCCACGACGCACGGGGGCGCTGCGCCGAGTTCATTAACTTGCAGCGGAGGGGCCGTTGATGGGGCGCCGCGGAACGCTCAGCCGTCTGCTCGCCCGCGGCGGAGGGCCGAGGCCGCGGTCGAACGGAGCGCACACCGGACCGCTCCGCAATGTCATCTCGGTCGAGTACAGGAGCGGCATCCCGTTCGAGACCTACGAGTGCGGCCACGTCGAGGTCGCCAAGCAGGACCTGATGGGCTACACGAACGCGGCTCGCCGCCGCTGCCGGAAGTGCAAGCGCCAAGGAGGAGCCGCTTGAAGGAGAAGCACCAGACACCGTCGCAGCGCATCGCCAACCCTGTGTGGCTGCGCGGCCAGATCGCCGAGCTCATCGATGACTGCGACGAGAACATCGCCGAGGATCAGGCGCTCGCCGACAAGGAGCGCGACGACGCCAGGCGCGCTCGGTACGAGGCAAGCGTCGACTGCCACCGGCACTGGAGGAGGCAGCTCGAGCGGATCCTCGCCGGCAAGACCTCCACCGAAAGCCTCGCAGACACCTTGGCCACGCTGGGAGTCCAGCCGTGACGCCGCCCATTGCCGTCACCATCGAGAGACTTCCCGTCGGCTACCGACCGCCGTTCGACTGCATCAACGACAACGCCAACTGTCCAGCCTGCAAGCGTCGCCGCGACAACCACGGCGTTTGCGGCAGCGTCGCTGACTTCGCGGTCCGCGCCGAGCACGATGGCAGGCGCTACGCGGTGTCGCTCCGCGTGTTCGGTGGAGACTACCTGCCGATCACGCGCCAGATGTGGCGCGAGAGAGGTCTCGACGCCAGCCAGCAAGATCACCGTCCCACCGAACTAGTGATCCATCGCGAGCATCCTCGCGGGATCGTCGACTGCGCGATCCTGGGCGAGGGCCGGCTCTGCCGTCCGGAGACCGGCTTCCTCGCCGCGGAGGCGTTGTTCGACGCGCACGGCGACCGCGCCGCGGCCGACGTGCGCGCGCAGCCGGAGACGCTCTGGATCGCCCTGGAGCGCTGCCTCGTCGACGCGATCTTCGGCCCCTCTGGAGGTGCCGCGTGAAGCCGCGCATCCACCTCGTGCTGGAACGCGCCACTGGCCGGTGCTCGAACATCGAGATCGGCGGCAACCCGGTGACGGACGACATGCTCGCCGCCGCCGAGGACCTGCTACAGACCCTCACGACCGGCGAGAGACCGCCGCCCAAAGGGCTCTACGAACTGTGCGCCCTCGCGTTCGGCACGACGCGCGAGGACGCCAAGCGACGCCTGACCGGCGCGGCGTACGGCAGGCCCGGGAAGGCGCTGCCGTGAGCCTGACCGCTGCGCAACGAGCGCTGCTCTACCTCTACCGGGACGCCGACCGCGACGGCGTGTCGTGCTTCGACGTCGGCGAAGCCATTTGGCCCGACCGCACGGGCCGCATCGCGGCCTCCGGCGGCGGCGGCGACTACGCCGCGCAGATGCTCCTCGGCCGACTCAAGAAGGCCGGGCTCGTCGAGCACGCGCCGAGCGAGGGGTCGACACGCTGGCGCCTGTCGCTAAAAGGGCTGCGTGCCGTTCGCGCGCTGCGAAGTGCGGAGGGACAGCCATGATCTGCCGCGCCGACGAGCACTACACCGTCGTCCGCGCCCACGGACGAGTCTCGCATCTCGTGTGCACCAGGTGCCCGTTCACAGTGCACCGCGAGTCGGTCAGCGGAGCTAACGCGCCCGGTTGGACGGGCGGCAGGAGCGGGACGCCGCGCTACAACCGCATGCGCGCCGCGATGGTGCGCCACATCCACGCCGAGCACGTCGACGGGGGACTACCGGCATGAGCGAGCGCGATCCCTTCGAGCACGAAGTCACGCTGCGCCTCGCGTCGGGCGCGACGCTCAAGCTCCTCTACTTCTCCGACCGCGAGCAGCGCTGGATCTTCTCCTACGACTATGTCGGCGAGAAGGTCCCTGGCGAGCCGCCCGAGATGATCAACGACGTGCACCTCACGGCCGAGTACAAAGACGGACTGCTCGCGAACCAACTCTCGCTAACGATGCACGTCATCGTGCCGGCGCGCCTCGGCCAACAGTATTTCGCCGGCGTGGACATCTCGCCGGGCGCCAAGACGTATCTTGAGTTCACGTACCAGGCACCGATCTCGGACCTCGACAACCGTGTCGGAGGCGCGTACCGACTTGTCGAGATCTGCAAAGGCGCCCGAGATCGCATTCGCTTGGACGGCACCACGCCCGCTCTCGTGAAGCCGATCGAATTTCCCTTCCCGATCCCTGATCGTCTCCCTATCGAGTACGGCGACGTGCGCGTTCCGTTCCGCACGAACGCCGGCCTCGTCGCCCACTTCGACTTGCCCACGAGGACCCTCCGATGACGCTCAGCCCAGAAATGCGGCAAAAGCTCGCCGATCGTCTAGCCGCGCTCGATGCCCGTGTTCCCGTCAGTCTCGTGGGTCCTGATCTGCGTTGCGAAACCGTTGAAGATGCCGAGCGACTGGTCGCCCGCTTCGAGACCTGGCTCGACGTCTTCGCAGCGCTGGCGCACGACGCAGACACAGTCAGAGAAGATCGCTCCTCGCTGACGCGTCTTTACGACACGTTCAGCAAACTCGTCGCCGATCTTGAAGCCGCAATCCAGGCAACACGTGAGCGCGGCATACCGTGGGAACAGACGCGCGACACCGTAGCGACGGAGGAAAAACCTTTGGCAAGCAATCCACACCCCATGCAACCCGTCATCAAAGATCGGCACGGCACCCTGCGCTTCCGCGAGAACGCGATCGTCCGCCTCCTGGTCGACGACCTGGCGGGCCTCGTCGTGCCCGACGGGCCGCGCCGCGGCAAGCTCGATCTCGACAAGATCGCGACGATGGACGTCCCCCCAGAAGACCGCGCGCAGTTCGAGCAGCTCGCGGGCATGCGATCAGGCGGAAGAGAGAACGCGATCGTCTGCTACGTCGTCGCCCACGCCAGGCAGCTCGTCTCGAGGAACCCGGTGCACGCCGGGTGCCTCGACCTGAACGCGTTGGTCATGATGAAGTTCCCGCAGGAAGATCGCGAGCAGTTCGCCCAGCTCATGGGCTACTCGATCTGCGGCTACCACGAACTGTCCTACGTGTCCGACGACAGTGCGGCCGAAGCAAGCCTCGCGGCAAAGAAGGTCATGCCCGAGGCCGGGGGTTGCCGCGACAAGGGCTGTTTCCACGGTGGTCCATTGTTCGACGAAAACGGCAAGAGACTCTCGTGACCGCGACGCCGAAACACTACTGCCCCTCGTGCGGCGCCGGCCTCGTGTCCGCGCCTATCGACGCCTCGCTCTTTTGCAAGCACTGCGGGTGGAAGCTCGTCTCACGCGAAAAATGGCAGACGCTGTCGCCGTTCCAACAGGGCTACACCTTCTACATGCAGGCCAGCTGGCCGACCAGCCAGCTGAAGGGTGCGGAGAATCCGTACGCGGAGGGCACCGCTAGGTGGACGGCGTTCCGCGAGGGCGAACAGCGCGCGATGCTGAGCGCGCAGGACGGTGAAGAGTGAGCCTCGACGACCTCCGCGATCTGCCAATCTTAAAGTTGCCTGAAGGGCCCGACGAGATCGAGCTGCCCCGCGACAGCAAGCTCGACGGCACGGACCTCGACCGCTTCGTGGCGATCGGAGGCGTCGTGCGCGCCGCGGGATACCGTGTGCTTGTCGTCGGAGGCGTTACGACCGCCGCGCTGAACATGCTCGCCGCACGCGCGTGGCGCCCCGGTAACCGCGTTCGCGTCCTCCGAGGTATGCACGAGGGTCGCACGGGTGCCGTCGTCATGCCGCCGTCGAGCCCGGGCGCGAAGCACATCGGGATCGGCAGCTACCAGGTCCAGGTCGCCCTCGACGGGGAGCCTGGCGGCGTCGCGATCGGCCCCGGGGCACGCGCCCAGGGCGGACGCGGCGGCATCTCCGTCGTCCTCGATGCCCACGACCTCGAACCGTACGACGGTCCGGCCGGCCGAGCGGTCGGGAAAGACCGGCGATGAAGAAGGAGTACGACTTCAAGAAGGCCCAGCGAGGACGCTTCACCGGCAAGGCGCCGAGGCTCGAGGGCAAGGGCGTGCAGCGAATGCACCCGCGGGTCGTCAAGGTCAGCTTCGACGTCACCGAGGAGGTCGTCGCCGCGCTCCGGGCGCTCCGCGACACGGGCCTGTTCGGCAACGGAGTCGACTGCGCGTCGGTCGCCGAGGAGCTGCTGCGCAAGGCGCTCCGCGATCCCGCGATCTTGCCGTACTGGAGGAAAGCGTGATCTACGGGGAACACCTGTGCGCCGACGAGATCGCCGTCCAGTGCAGGTGCGGCGTGGTCGCCAGCGTCGAGGTCGTCGACACGCACGGTGTCTCGCACGGCTTGCATTGCCGGCAGTGCGGAGAGCGCAAGCAAAATGCGCTGCGGCGAGAACAGAAGAAGCTCGAGAAGCTCGCCAAGGCTATCGTCAGAAAGGGCCGCTTTCAGATTTCGAAGACAGGAAGGGAAACATGACGAGACAAGAAGCAATTGAGATCGCCCGCGAGTGCGCGAAGGCAAAGCCGCAGAGCTACTACACCGAACCGTTTCAACCGCACGAATGGGTTGTCGATGCGATCATGAGGGCGGCAGCACAGGAAAGCACAAAGATACTCGGCGCGCTCGTAGCGTACGGCGATGCCCCACGCATCAGGTGACATGTGAACCGAGGAAGGAGCTCGGCATCCCGTGAACGACCAGACGACGACCAACAGCGGACCAAACAGCGCACTCGGCGAGATGATCTACAGGGAGGGTTCGATGGGGAAACGAGAGAACGCGTTCAACGGCTGCAAAGTCTTCAGCGCGACCATGATCCATCAGCGCGTGGCGCTGGGCGAGGCGATCACCGCCTGGCTCGAGGAAGCCAAGGCGCGACGACCAGGCTTCCAGCTCGTCGACATCGTCGTGCGCCAGTCAAGCGACGACGGCTTCCACTGTGTGAGCGCCTGCCTCTTCTTCAAGGAAGGCGCCGCCAAGACGACAGGCGACAAACGCCGTGGCTGATAACGCCAGAGGAAATCCCGCGGTGAACCGCATGTCCGTCGTCACCGACTGGCGCACCCGCGACGAGGACCTGCCCGACGTCCCGCCGGGCGGAGAGTACGAGCGCACGATCGCGCCCCAGAAGTTCGTCGCGCTCCGCAGGATCGTCGCGCTCAACCTCGTCCTGGTCCGGCTGCGGATCGGAGCCGTCGATGACGTCCCGTTCGAGCTGGAGAGCGCGGACGGGCGGCGGCGGACCTACCGGCCCATGGACCTGGACGACGCGGCGCTCAGGGAGCGGATCGCCGCGGTGGGAGCCGCCGTCGTCGCGCCAGACGCGATCGCGATCGCGCCTGGTCTTGAGGTCCGCGTGGTCCTGCGCAACGAGACCGCGACGCCCGCCAAGCCGCGGGTTGCTCTGCTGGTCCAGGAGGAGATCCACTGATGCCAACGATGCTGACAGATCGCTGCTGCGAGATCGTCGACTCGATCGACTGCGAAGCCGCGCCCGACCACGGCGAGCCCGCCTCGAAGATCGTCCAGTGCTGGGGCTGCGGACGCGACGTGTGCCGCGCGTGCTCGTCGGTGGTCCCGTACCGTTGGAAGGGCCAGCGGCGCCGGATACGCTTCTGCTTCAGCTTCCAGGACGAGCGACAGATCGGGCAGGCGAGGAGGGTCGCGTGAGCACGACAGACGGCAGACCGACGCCACCGTGCGGCAACGACGATTGCGACAAGTGCAATCCGAAGCCGCGCTGGCGGATCACGGAGCACCGCGTCCAGCACATCACGTACGAGCGCGAGATCAAGGCCGCGACGGCCGAGGAAGCACTGAAGATCTTCGACGAAGGCACAGCCTGGCCGTCATCGTACGACGACTGCTACGGGGAGATCGTCCAACAGGACGAACCGGTCCTCACGCAGATCACGGGCGAGGACAACGACATCGACGCCCGCAAGCTCGCGTACTACCGCGAGGAATGCTGCTACCACGACCTGCCGACGAAGCTCGAAGCTGCCAGTCTCGGTCACCTGAACCGCACCAATGAGGCCGACGAGGCCGACGAGGAGCTCGACGAATGATCGGACGACCGATCTTCGACTACCCGCCCGATCGCCGCGCGCCCGAAGGCGAGGGCTGCGCCACCTGCGGCGTCGTGCTCGAAGCCGACGCGATCGACAGCTACTGTTCGCCCGAGTGCTGCGAGTGGGAAAGACGCTGCGAAGGCTGCCAACGAGGTCCCACGTGGTGCCAGTGCGAGCACACGCACTGCATCGACTGCGGAGAGCCCCTGTCCGAACGCGACCAGGAACAGCGATTCCGCACGTGCCGAGCCTGCGCAGCAACTCGCCGGCAGGTCCGGTTCGACCTCGGGCCGCCTCGACGCCAACCGCCCGCGAACCAGAAGGAGAAGTAAACGATGCCCCGCCACCAGCAAGTCGCGACCTGCCGCAGGAGCAACGGTCCTGTCTCCAAGTTCTGCACGTGCGAACACTGCACCCTGTGCGTGTGTTCGGTGTGCGGCGCCTACGAGGGCGGTCTCACGACCGACTGCCCCGGCGTGCCCGTCGACTTCGACCGGCAGCAGGAGGTCTACGAGACATTGCTCGACTATACCGACGACCGCGGCTGGCACCAGGGCGAGCCGATGAAGAGACGCGCGCCCCGCTTCGCAGCCACGCGGCTGCCGCCCGAGCCGCCACGCGCAGATCCCCGTGCTGCGATCGCGCCTACGGTCGACTGGGCGCTAGTCGACCGCGCGGCGGCCCTCCAGCACGAGCTCGCGCAGAAGGCGATCGCATGGGTGGTCGCCGAGCGAAACTGCGAGGAGCGCACGGCCGCGTTCGTGCGCACCCAGGAAGAGGCCGCGCCGCTGCGCGACAAAACGGTCCTCGACGAAAAAGATCGCGACCTGCTCGCCAAGCTAGAGCGCGACCAGATCGATTTCCGCCTCGCGGACGAGCGCGCGCAGAAGTGCGAGAACGAACTCCGGCAGGAAGCGCGCAGGCTCGTCGCCGCGCTGGAGGGCGATCCCGCCACCCGCCACGCCCCGGCGTCGTTGTAGTCGCACCTGTCGCCGCTTGGGTGCGAGATCGCCACGATCACGATCGCCTGCTCCTCGATGCATGCCGTCGAGCCTGGCCTGGTCGTCATCTGGCTTCCTGCTTGCAGACTCTTGCAAAGTCTTGCATAATCGACCGTCGTGAACGTCACGCGAAAGAACAAGACTGACAACCGCATCGTTGCGTACATCCGCATGGACGCCAAGGAACACGCGCAGATCGCAAAAATCGCCAAGAAGCGAGGACATCCACACACGTTTGCCAGCGTCGCCGCGGAAATGATCTCGAAAGCGCTCAAAATGGAGAATATCCATTGAGTTTGGGTACCGCGATACCCGTCTCTCGAGCGCCACGCGATCCGTTACCGCGTTACCGCTCCCGCACGGGTGTGCCACTACCCAGGTCCGCGCGTCCACGAGTTACCGGTCGAGGAGCCTGGCCTGGGAGTCGCAGTAAGAACTCCTCATGAAGGACGAATGCATGCACCCCGTCGACCGGGCGATCCTCGAAGATCGCGTAACCGCCGAGCTGATCGCGAGCGAGCTGGCCAAACCCCTGCCCGCGCCTGGCACCTCGTACTGGGGCGACGTCCTGCGCGAGGCCCTCGCGTCCGGCATCGTCCTCGACGAGGACTGCGGGTGGGCAGCAGCCCTGATGGCCGCGCGGCAGATGGGCGCCGTGATCACCTCGCTCAAGGCGGTGGCGCCGTGACTGCCGCTACCGTCCTGAGCATGCTCCTCGGCGCCGCGCTCGTCGCCATCGGCGTCCTCGCGGCGGCGCTCGCCGACCGCGTCCGCGGCCTGCGCGTCTCGCGCGAGGCCGCGCCCCGCGAGCGAGCGAGCCGCGCGACGATCGCGCAGCCCCAGCGTTCCGCGATCCCGGTCGTCGAGGCCGAGGAGCTGCTCCGCTCGGTGCCGGTCGCGGTAACCAAGCCACGCGCGCCGCGTACCGAGCCGAAGGTTCCCGCCAGCATAGAGGGCGGCGACGACGTGATCGCCGCACTCGTCGCGTCCGGCTACAAGAAACCCGTGGCGACCGAGGCGACGTGGGCCTGCACTTCCGCCGAGCGCGCGACGGTCGAGGGCTGGACGACGGCGGCCTTGAGGCGCTGCGCACGCGGAGGGCTGTCGTGAGCCGCGTCGGTGCCTACCAGGCCGTCGCCGCTCGTTGCGGCACGGTGATCGAGCGCGCAGATGCAGGCGTTGCTCCGCGCATCGGAGGCGCGATCACCAAGCACCCGCTCGCGCGCGGCGTTGCAAATACCCTTGTCCGTGACCTCCGGCAGCTCGGAGCCGAGGCGAAGATCTACGATCCTCGCGAGCCAGGTGACGACCGCGTGTTCGTGTACCTGGCCGGCTGCTCGTTCCAGAAAGGTGACTTGGCGTGAGTCTCCGGGTGAGCCAATACCCGGATTCGGGATGCGACGGATGCGACGGCGACGTGCACGCACAGACACGGGTATCTGTAGACCCAGACTCTGAGGTCACGCGGTTGCACGGCGATACTGCCGGCACGCAGGTCGCAACACGCCGCTGCATGCCCAGTCACCTTCACCTCGTCGGCGACGACGACCACTCCCGCCCGGCGCCAGCGCGCCCGACCTCGGAGGATCCCGCCCTCCGTCCCACGTGCTTCGACGACTACGTCGGCCAGGCCGAGGTGATCGCGAACCTGCGCCAGTCGGTCCGCGCGGCCAAGCGCGGCGGCTGGCAGCTCGACCACATGCTGATGGCAGGCCCAGCAGGATTGGGCAAATGCCTCGGTGAAGGAACTCCCGTGATCCTCGCCGACGGCCGCGTGCTGCCGGTTGAACAGATCGTCTCCGGCGATCGCCTGATGGGACCAGACGGCAAAGCCCGCACGGTTACTGGAACCACGTTTGGGCGCTCGAAACTCTACCGCATCGAACCAATCAAAGGCGAGCCATGGATCTGTAACGACGCCCACGTACTGACGCTCGTACATTCAGCGAGTGGTCGGATTATCGATATCCCGATCAACGAGTACCTCGCCAAGAGTCCGACCTTCAAAAAGGAACACAAACAGTTCAGTGTTGGAGTGGCCGAATTCGAGACCCGCGTCGAGCTGCCTGTCGATCCGTACTTTCTTGGACTGTGGTTCGGCGATGGTACTAAAGCACTGAAGACTCTCTCAAACGACAGTCACGTCATCAGCAAGGTCGAGATCTCGAAGCCGGACCCAGAGGTACTGGCGGCATGTCAAGTCATTGCCTCTCAGTGGGGAATGTTCATTCGCACATACGATCAGGATCGCTGTCCAAGACATTCCTTTGTTTCTCAGACAGGTACTGGTGGACAACCTGACAATCGCCTTCTGAAGACGCTCCGTGATCTCGTTGGTCCTAAGGTCATGATCCCGGCAGCGTACAAGGTGTGTCGCCGCGAAGATCGGCTGCAATTTCTAGCTGGCTTGCTGGACACCGACGGCGAATTGGTTTCTGACGCAACCTTCGTCATCACACAGAAACGAGAAGATTGGGCACGGGATATTTGGTGGATTGCCCGTTCTCTAGGATTTCTAGCCACCATTAGACCGCGAGAAGCCGGATATCGACGCTCCGATGATACGCGCTATAGCGCAGCTTATTGGGTCGTGACGATCGGTGGAGACACGGATCAGATTCCGACTCGACTTGCACGCAAGAAAGCCCACGAGAGGCAGGCTCGCGTTGTCGCCACTCGTACTGGTTTCGCAGTCAGCGACCTCGGCGAGGGTGACTACTACGGATTCACACTCGACGGAGATGGGCGCTTTTTGCTCGGAGATTTCACGGTTACTCACAACACATCGCTCGCGGTGGTGGTCGCCGCTGAACTCGGCACGAAACTGCACGTCACCTCCGCGCCAGCAATCGAGCACAAAGGGGCGCTCGCGTCGCTACTCACGACGCTCGCGGACGGAGACGTTCTCTTTGTCGACGAGATCCACGCGCTCGACAGAAAGCTCGCCGAGACGATCTACGCAGCGCTCGAAGACCGCGTGATCGACCTGCCGGCCGGCAAGCGCGTCATCCGCGTCCCCTTGCCGAAGTTCACCCTGCTCGGCGCGACGACCCACGCGGGCAAGCTCCCCAAGCCCCTGCTCGATCGTTTTGGCTTCGTCTGGCAGCTTCGGCCCTACACGCTGCCGGAGATGGCTACCATCGTCGCCCGGTCGGCCCACAAGCTCGGCGTCGCGATCGACGGGGATGGCGCCGAGACGATCGCCCGCGCGTCGCGCGGCACGCCGCGCATCGCCAACCGCCTCCTGCGCCGCGTGCGCGACGTCGCGGCGAACGCCGCCGCGGACGGCGCGCTCGTGGTCGGGGGGCTCGAAGACATGACCTGCGCGAGCGGTACCGTCAACGGAGCGCTCGCCGCCGCGGCGCTCTCGCAGCTCGGCATCGATCACCTGGGCCTCGACGCACTCGATCGCCGCTACCTCGCGGTCGTCGCAGAGCGCCCGGTCGGACTCGAAGCGATCTGCGCCGAGTTGGGAGAAGACAAGAGCACGATCGAGGACGCCATCGAGCCCTTCCTCGTCCAGGCGGGGCTCGTCAAGCGCGGCAGCAAGGGCCGCCTCGCGACCGAGGCAGGTCGCGAGCACCTCGCGGAGGTGGCGTCGTGAGCGAGTTCATGTTTGGCGTGTCGCGAGAGAAGCCCACGCGCAAAGGCGCGAAGCTCATGGAGCGCACAGCGAAGAAGCACGACGCTTACCTCGTCGAAGCCACGCTCCCCGGCACGGGCTACCAGCGCTGGTTCTGTGCCCGCAACCTCGGCGACCCGTTCGACCGCCAGCGCGCCTCCAACGTAATCGGCGAGCTGCGCGCGATCGGCGTACTCGACGACGACGGCCTGACGGACGCGTACCGCGCGCAGAAGGGCAGCTGAGCATGGCGGTGCTACTGGATTCCCGCAGACGGGTACGTCGAAGGGCATGGCTACCGCGTCTCGATCGTCTTCGAGTACGAGGCGGGACACTACCCGACTGGCGACGACGCTTGGATCACGGGAGACGCGTCCAAACGCAAGCCGTGGTTTTGGGGTCACTCGTACGACGAAGCCCGCAAGGTCGCCGACGACATGAACCTCCAGCGCCTCGGCCTCTCACCCAGGGACGCCGCGGACATCGTGACGACCTCGCTGTCGATCAAGGACAAGGACACTCCGCTGTGATCACCACGAAGGAGCTGCCCAGCTACGACCGTCCGCTCGGCCGCAAGGCCGGCGACCTCGACGTCAACTTCGAGGTCGATGGCGCGCACCACAAAGCGACGTTTCCGTTCCGCGTCGACATCGACAAGGGACAGTTCATCGTCGTCGACGGCGACGTCCAGTACATCGGCGAGACCAAGGCCGAGCTGGTCGAGCACATGAAGACGGTCGCCGCGAAGAAGATCTCGCTCACCTGGACCCGCTACATCGAGATCGAGTACCAGGTCAGCGTCGTCAAGGGTCCGCACCGGATCAGCCACAGCGGCCTGGGACCTGACGACAAGCGCGACGGTCCCGTCGTCTCGATCCACCTCGACTTCGAGGTCGTCGAGTACAGCAACAAGTTCGACGCGCCCGGCCGGGCACCCGCGATCGCCCGCCGCAAGATCGGCGAGAACGGCAAGCCCCACGGCGAGGAGCGACGGTGGGAGGTACCCGAGGACGCGATCCCGTTCTCACAGGAGCGCCTCGACGCGCTCCGGCACATCCAGTCCGCGATGACGGCCATCGACGACCGCATGCGCGAGCTGTTCGCCGGCAAGGCGAAGGCCGTCGCCGCGCGCCTCGACACGATCACGAACCAGCAGCTCGCGCTACCGGCGCCCGAGATGACGTCACGCGGATCCTCGGCACAGCACATGAACACGGGCGAGGGTGCACAGGCACGCGCCGCGCTCAACGGGACGAAGCTCGGCGTGCCGAGCGGCAAGCGCCGCAAGGGAGCAAAATGAGCTACACGCATAAGGTCGACGATCTGCTCAAGATCGCCACCGAGCTAGGCTTCTCCGAGCAGGACTTCGCCGATCTCGCGCTCGCCGCGGCGGACCAATCCGGCGCGACCGCCAAGGAACAGGTGTGCATCGCCCAAGTGCTCGGGATCCAAACATGGGCCGAGCGCGAGTGTGCGACGTGCATCGGCCTCGGCCGCATCCGCGACGGCGAGACGAAGGATCGACGACGATGCCTCGACTGCGGCGGAACGGGCCTCCGATGAGTGCCTCCGAGATCGCCAAGATCGCTTTCGACCTCTACGAGAAGAAACAGCTCTCGCGCGAAAAGTTGGTGTGCGTGCTCAAGCAGTGCGTGAACGCAGCTGCGCTCGACAATGGCTACGCCGATGCATACGGGCTGCCGTTTCCCAACAAGACACGCAAGAGGAGGGCGCGCCGTGCCCCATGACCACTGTCCACCGAGCCGCCGCGGCCACGCGTGGCGCGAGCTGCCGCTGGTGCCTCCGTCCGAGGGCGGTCCGACGATCCGCGAGCTATACGAGCTGCGTCGGTGCTTGCGCTGCGCGGCGATCGGCCGCGTCGACGCCTGGGGGCGCATCGTCATCGTGACGGGCCCGTGACCATCTTCCCGCTTCCCGCTGACGCGCGAGCGCGTCGCCCAGCTAACCAAGGAGATCCCGCAGCCGTGATGCTCACCGACCAAGAAGTCATCGACCTCGTCAACGAGGTACTCACGCGCGAGCGCGTCCCGCCCGCGGATCGCATCCGCCGCCTCCGCGAAAGCGCCTCTTCGCTGCCCGGACTCAGGCCGGTCATCGACCGCTACCTGGCGATCATGGACCCGCCGGCCACGTGTCAGGTCGAACACGACCACTGGGAAGGCAAGATGATCTGCGGCAACCCGCTGCCCTGCCGCACCCACGGAGGACGCTAGACGGTGGCGAAGATCCTACCCGACAACTCCGTGCCGCACCTCGGAGACTTCGCGGGTGCCGCCAGGGAGCTGGCCGAGCGCTGGTTCGTCCGGATCCTCCGCGACGATCCGCCGATTTGCCTCGTCGAACCCGGCCTGTGGTGCAAAACGCCCGGCGACGCAGAGAAACTCGTCCGGCGGATCGACGAGGCGATCGTGACCTGGTACCGCACGTTCCGGACAGCTGCGACCATCGGTGACCGCGAGGCGGTCGCGGCGCTGATCGATGTCTTCGACGATTTCGCGGCCAGACAGCGCGCGTCGATCGAACGCTGCCTCGTCGGCATACGCTGGGAGAACACCCGGATTGGCCTCCTGGGACTGCTCACCTACGTAGGCATCGACGCGGAGCGCCTCCAACGAGAGCACCCGCAGCGAGCCAACAGACCGCGGCCCGCGCTGAGGGAGGTCCCGTGAAGACTCGCGCGACGCCGCCGATCGCTCCGATCGATCTTCCCTGCCCAGCGTGCGGCGCGGCAGTCGGCGACCTCTGCCGGCCGATCCTGTCCAACGGCACGGGACACCCGACGGAATGCGTCGACTTCCACCACGCCTCGCGCGTCGACGCCGCGCTGCGCGAGGTGTGGCGGCGCTTGAGTACACCCGTGATGTATACGCGGCCAGCGGGGCCAGCGGAGCACCTCGCCGCGTCGTACGTCGCCGCGCCGTACGAGTTCCGCGAGTGCGCCGCCTGCGCGGCGAAACCCGGCGCGCCGGAGCTGTGCCCCGCGTGCCTCCACAACCGCAAGATCGTCGACCGACTCCGCGAGAGCCTGCGCGCGGCCCTCAAGATGTTGGACCGCGCGCGGAGCGCTGGCGTCGGTCCCCACGACGCGCTGACCGTCGACGCATGGCGGAAGGAGCTCGACCTGTGATGCATACGACGCAGCCTCGACCTCTGCCGCCGGCAGACGCGGTGCTGTGCCCGCGCTGCGGGAGCCCCGACACGGCCCCGTACAAGTGGCCGAGCGATCCGCAGAGCCGGGTGTTCGAGAAGAACCACCCCGACGCGCGCGTCTGCGTCGACTGCCGTCACGTGTGGTGGAGCTAAAAGAGCATGCCGAACACGGAGGTCACCCCATGAAGCCGGGCGAGACATCCCACGAGCCGCTGGCCGGCACCGCGATCCACGGCTTCCGCATCGAGCGGAAGATCGGCGAAGGCGGCATGGGGAAAGTCTTCGTAGCCCGCCACGAGTCCCTGCCTATCTTCAAGGTCGTGAAGGTCTTGCTCCCAGAATACTCGCGGAACAAGCAGATCCGTGCGCGGTTCCTGCGGGAGGCGAAGGCCGTTGCGAGCATGGACCACCCCCACGTCATCACCGTCGACAACTTCGGCGAGCTGCCGAGCGGAGAGCTGTTCCTGATGATGCCGCTGCTCAGCGGGCGCGCGCTCGACGACTACCTCCGCTCGGCGGGAAAGCTCGGGGTCCACCACGCCCTACAGATCGCGGCTCAAGTCGGCAGCGCGCTCCAGCACGCTCACGCGCGCGGCATCGTCCACCGCGACCTCAAACCCGGCAACGTC
>Ga0070707_100001644_pt1 | contig 21695 bp, 16 predicted proteins | sample KBSK5502metaG_FD_65468 | JGI IMG/M metagenome (GOLD analysis project Ga0070707, IMG submission 65468) | Corn, switchgrass and miscanthus rhizosphere microbial communities from Kellogg Biological Station, Michigan, USA - KBS K5-50-2 metaG | ecosystem: Host-associated > Plants > Roots >...
GCCGCTGCCCGGTCCCAGGCGGACGCGGTAGCCGGGCAATGCAGCCGACCGCGGGGCGGTGATCGAACCGGCGGCAGCCCAGTCGGAGCGCCTCGGTGACGCCGGGCGCTGACTGCTGGGCTTCAACTCCGACCGGGCCGCACCGCCGCCTTCGGCGGGCAGTTTCGCCGCTGCGCACGGTCGCCAAATCTGACACATGCGGCCCAGACTGGTATCGCAGACCGTAATCGCCACGGCGGTGATGCACGCGCGCAGTGCCGCCGTTCGGCATGTCGCAGACTGTTCGGTAGGAGGCTGGCCATGGCGCGCAGAACTGGGCGGTCTGCTTCGGGTGGTGCCTTGCCGGCTCGGTGCGGGGTAGCTCAGCCGCATGAGCGCGGCGGTGAGGACCGCGATCGTGCGCGCGGACGCGGTCCTCGCTGGGTTCTCAGTGCACCGGCCACCGGTGATGCACGATCCGAAGGCCCGCGGCTGATCGCGATCACCCATCACCGCGTAGCGTCACCAGATCGTCAGAACGCGCTGGGAGGCTCCCTGGCTCCCGGTGGCGTGCAGGCCGCCGGGTACCGGTAGCAGGCCGGGTGCGCCATCGCCACAGGCGCCGGGCCGCCTCGATGAGGGCGCTGACCGCCAGCGCCAGCCCTAGGGCGAGCAGGAGGGCGAGCCATTCCTTGGTTTCGAAGACCTTGCCGCCGAGCCGGCCGAGGAAGAATGCGTAGCTGGCCCAGATGATCCCCGCGCAGGCGGTGGCGGTGAGGAATTTGCGCCGGGGGTACCCGATCAGACCGCAGGTGAGGGTCACTGCGGTGCGCCCGCCGGGGACAAACCGGCAGGCGATGATGATGCGGCTCCCGAAGCGGTCGAGTGAGCGCTGGGCCCAGGCCCGCCGGTGTTGGCCGCGCTGCCCGGCGAACAGCCTCCGCTCGACGGCCGGCCCGAACCGCCTGCCGATCAGGTAGGCGGCGTTGTCGCCCAGGAAGGCGCCGAAGGCGGCCAGCGTGACAAGCACGCCGATGCGGGGATCGGCGCTGCCGGCGGTGGCCACCCCGAGCGCGATCACAACGGTCTCGCTCGGCAGCACCGGGAGCAGAGCGTCGAGCGCCGGCACGAGCACCGCGACGGCGTACGAGACCGCGGAGCCGACGGCCAGCGAGTACAGGCCGGTCACCCAGGTTCCCCACGGGCGCGGCCGGTTCTGCCGGCGGACTGGTCCAGGCCCAGCAGCACCATCGTCAACCTCCCTGCCTCGGGCGTGCTCACCGCCAGCCCACCAAGTCTGGCCGCACACCCCGCGAAGGGCAGGTGGAGATCCAATGGAGATGCGCGCAGCCAGCGCACGCGGCCCCCAGAGTTTCCCTCAGCGGACCTCCATCTGCGCTCCACAGGTTCCGCGCGCCGGCTGCACAGCGCCCGGCTTGCCTTAACGCATAAGCGAAAAGGGCAGACGGCGAGGCCATCGAGATCCGCTGGGTCTACGGCGCCACGGTATTCCCCGAAGAGAAGCCCTCGCCAGAATTGGGAACGCGCGAGAGGTTAGGGCGCGACCAGCGGCGAAGGTCTTGCTGTCTTGCCCCGGGCGCACGCGGCGCCTGGGGCGACGAGCGGGCGGCGGCACCCGCCAGCCGCCGCCCGCTGCGTCGAGCAGCGGCCGGGCGGGCGGTTATCCGCTGGCCTTCGGCCCCGGCGCGTCCGGGTTGTCAGCTTGATCACGGGGCTTGGCTTTATCCCGGTGGTGTGCGGGCGGGTCCTCGTTGGCGTGCAGCACCATGACGATCCAGGCCATCAGGATGATCACGAGCACGAGCGGGATGAAGGCGTACACGTGCAGTAGTCCGGTCATGCTCAGGCGCCTCCTGTCTGTGCCTGTTCCGGGGTGGCCGTGGCGGGACCGGGCGCGGTGCGCGATGGCCTCGGGGGCGGACCCGGGGCGGAGGGCACGTGGCCACCGGCGGCGTCCGAGTACGCGCGCGCGGCCAGCGGAGAGCTGCCGAGCACGATGATGCCGGCCACGGCGGAGACGGCGCCGGCCAGCTGCGCCGCCAGGCCCGCCGGGGAGGCAGCCAAGCGCTCGCCGAAGGCGAGCGTTCCGATGAGCACCGCGGAGAGGGGCTCCACGGTGTCCATGATCGGCAGGCTGGCCGGCAGTGCGCCGGCCTGGAAGGCGCTGGCAGACAGCTGCAGGCCTGCGACGCCGAGGACAAGCAGCGCCCATAGCTGCCACTGCGCGAAGACCGGCCCCTGGCCCTCGCGCAGCAGCCTGGCCAGGCTCAGCGTCAGCGCGGCGCTGAGGCCGAAGACGGCACCGGCGGCGACCGCCAGCAGGGCCGCCCGGATGGGTCGTTGAGTACGCATCGCAGCCGTGACCATGACGGCGGCCAACAGCGTCACGGCCGCGAAGGCCACCGCCCAGTCACCCGTGGTGGCGTCGGCGCGGCCCGCCGCGGGCGGCGCGGCGGCCAGAAAGACCGCGACCCCGGCTGCGGCGAGCGCGCATCCGCCCCAGTCCACGGCGCGCATCGGCTGCCGTGACCATCTCGCGGCGAACGGCATCGCGAACAGCAGATCCAGGGCGACGACCGGCGCCACCAGCGTCAGCGGCCCGAAGGCCAGAGCCAGGGCCTGCAGCCCGTAGGCCGCCGCGGCGAGCGCGATGCCAGCCAGCCACAGCCGCCGCCGGACCAGGTGTGGAAGCAGCCGGAACGGCGCCCGGCCGGTCAGCGGAGCGAGCTGTACCTGCCGGTGCTGCAGCGCCACCCCCAGGCCAAACGAGCAGGCCGCGGCGAGCCCGGCCAGCACCGCGACCACGGTCTCGGCGGTCCCGCTCACGACCCGGCTCCACCCTGACCCGGCCCGGCCGCCGGCGGCCGGGCCGGGCGAGGAGCCTCATCCGGCGCGCCTGATTCTGGCTGCCGCGGTGGCTGCCTGCGCGGCGACGGGCGCGGCGAGGGGTGACGCGACCGGCACAGCTGGACCAACACAATCGCCAGGCCCGCGCCGAAGATAAGCCACGGCGCAAGCACGAATAGGTCGCTGCCGGTCATCTCACCGTTCCTCGCTGCGGTGTTCTCAGCCACTGCCGTGCCCGGCTGACGGGTCTCCTGGCTATAGCTCACGGGCTAGGGGTGTGACGGCAGTGGAACCCGCATGGTGGCGATGTGGAGCCGGTGACCCTGGCCTAGCGGACGGGCCGGCGCGCCGGGATCATGGGAACCCGGCGGAGCGGGCAGAGGGTATCCACAGGGGAGGCGGACGAGAGGCGGGTGACCGGCGATGGCCGCGACGGTGCTGCTGGTCGAAGATGAACGGAAGCTGCGCGACCTGGTCCGCTCATACCTGGAGCGGGCCGGGTTCGCGGTACTGTCCACCGAGTCGGGTGCGGAGGCGCTTACCCTTGCCGCCACGGCATCCCCGGACCTGGTCATCCTCGACCTCGGCCTGCCGGACGTGGCCGGCGAGACCGTGGCCCGTGAGCTGCGCGCCGCCGGGCACATCCCGATCTTGATGCTGACCGCCAAGAGCGCCGAGGACGACCGGATCCGCGGCCTGGAACTCGGCGCCGACGACTATGTGACCAAGCCCTTCAGCCCGCGCGAGCTGATCCTGCGGGTCCAGGCGATCTTGCGGCGCGGCGCCCCCGCCGCCGGGCAGGGAATTACCGGCTACGGCGGCGGGGTGCTCGTCATCGACGAGCCCAAGCGGCTGGTCACGGTGCGCGGCGCGGCGGTGGGCCTGACCCCCACCGAGTGGGGCATCCTGGTGGCCCTGGCCGCGGTGCCGGGCCGGGTGTACTCGCGGTTCGAGCTGATCAACCGGGTCCGCGGGTATGAGTTCGAAGGCTATGAGCGCACGGTGGACTCGCACGTGAAGAACCTGCGCCGCAAGATCGAAGAGGACCCGGCCAGCCCGCAAATCGTGCAGACGGTGCTCGGCGGCGGTTACCGGCTCGGCCTGGCCCGCGATGGCTGACCAGGAGCAAGGACCACCCGGGCCGGCGGGCAGGGCCGGGCCGCCGTCCCGGCCTGCCCCCGCCCAGCCCGGCCCGATCGCGCTGCGCCTGACCCTGGCCTTCGTCGCGGTCGCGCTGGCCGCGGTCGCCCTGGTCGCCGGGCTCACCGCCGCCTTCGCCGCCGCCGACGTCTCCCATCTGGCCAGCCGGCAGCGCGCGAACCTTACCGCCGCCATCACGGTAGCGGCCGGGTCGGCGTGGGACCGCAGCCAAAGCTGGACCGGAGCCGACCTGGCCCCGGTGCTGGATCTCGCGGAGCGCACCGGCGCGGTGGTGCAGATCCGCGACGCCGCGGGGCGCGTCGTCGCCGCGTCGCCGGGATTCGCCGCTCATCGCGGCAACCCCCAGCTCCGCGGGCCGGTCGAGGCCGGGGGGCGGCGAACCGGGGAGGCGCTGGTCCGGTTCACCACCTCCGGCCTGGGCGGCGCCGACCAGGCGCTGCGAACCGCGCTGCTGACCGCGATAGCGGGGGCCGCCGGGCTGGCGGCGCTGCTGGCGCTGCTGGCCGGGCTCACGGTCGCCCGGCGGATCACCCGGCCGGTGGAACGGCTGATCTCGGTGACCCGGGCGATGGCCCGCGGGGACCGCACCGCGCGGGCCGGGCCGGTCCGGGCGCCGGGCGAGCTCCGCGAACTGGCGACCGCCTTCGACCAGATGGCCGACGCCGTGGACCGCCAGGAGCAACTGCGCCGTAACCTGGTCGCCGACGTCGCGCACGAGCTGCGGACCCCGATCGCTGTGCTGCAGGCAAGCCACGAGGCGCTGCTCGACGGGGTAGCCGAACCCACCCCCGACCAGTTCGCCTCGCTGCGCGATGAGGTGCTGCGGCTCGCCCGCATGGTCGGTGACCTGCAAACGCTGGCCGACGCCGACGCCGCCGCGCTCCGCCTGACGCTGTCTCGGGCCGACCTCGCGGGCATCGCCGCCGCCGCGGCCGGCAGCCTGGCCGGCCGGTTCGAGGCCGCTGGCATCACGCTGGCCCAGCGGCTGGCCCCGGTCGACGTGCTCGCTGACGCGGGCCGGCTGCATCAGGTCATCACCAACCTGCTGACCAACGCGCTGAAGTTCACCCCGGCGGGCGGCCGGGTCACCATCGACGCCGGGCCCGCCGGCGGCCGCGCGGTGCTGCGGGTCACCGACACCGGCGCAGGCATCCCGGCCGCGGACCTGCCGCGAATCTTCGACCGGTTCTGGCGCGGCCAGCAGGCGGCACACACCTCCGGCAGCGGCGTCGGCCTGGCCGTGGCCGCCGAACTCGCCCGCGCACACGGCGGGGAGCTGACCGCGGCCAGTACCGAAGGGCAAGGCACCGAAATGACGCTCACCCTGCCGGCCGCCTGACCACGGCCCGGGCAGGCAGCCAGACACAGGCCGGCCCGTCCTTCACAGTTCCTCCACCGTGGCGGCACAACGGCTGCAGATCCGCCCGCTTGGCTGGCGCCCAGGTGACAGACCATGCCGTGCCCGGCACGGCCCGAAACCGGTGGAGCGCACAACATGACCCTGACCCGGCGAACCCGAAGAGCCGCGGCCGTCATCGCGATGGCCGCGGCGATCGGCGGGGGCGGCCTTGCCGTCGGCGCCGTCACCGCGGCCGGACCAGGACAGGCCGCCAGCACGCCCGCCGCCGCGCAGCCCCCGCAGGCTGCGCGGTCCAGCTACGCCGATGTTGTCCGCCGGGTGCTGCCCTCAGTGGTGCTGATCCGCACCCCCACTGGGCTGGGCTCCGGGGTGGTTCTCGACGATAAGGGCAACATCGTCACGAACGCTCACGTCGCCGGGAACGCGGCCCGCTTTGAGGTTCAACTAGGCAGCGATCCCCAGCCCCGGCCCGCCCGGCTGGTTGGCGCCTACCCGGCCGGCGACCTCGCGGTGATCCAGGCCGAGGATTCCACCGGCCTCAAGCCGGCTTCGTTCGGCGACTCGGACAAGGCACAGGCCGGGGACGTGGTGCTGGCCGTGGGAAACCCGCTTGGGCTGTCTAGCAGCGTCACCGAGGGCATCGTCTCCGCGACCGGTCGCGCGGTCACCGAGCCCGCGTCCCCGAGTTCGGCCGGGACGGTGCTGCCCGGCGCCATCCAGACCAGTGCGCCGATCAACCCAGGCAACAGCGGTGGCGCGCTGGTGGACACCTCCGGCCAGGTGATCGGCATCCCCACGCTGGCCGCGGCCAGCGCGCAGGGAAGCCAAGCGCAGGGCATCGGGTTCGCGATCCCGGCCAACACCGCCCGCGACATCGCCGCCCAGCTGATCACGTCGGGCCACGTCACCAGCACCGGCCGGGCCGCCATCGGCGCCCAGGTCGTGACCATCACGGGCGCGGACGGCACGCCAGCCGGGGCCGGCATCGTCGCGGTCACCAGCGGCGGGCCGGCCGACCGGGCCGGGCTGCGCGCCGGGGACTTGATCACCACGGTCGGCGGCACGCCGACGCTGGACACCCCGGCGCTGGCCGAAGCACTCGCGGGCAAGCGGCCGGGCCAGGCCGTCACCATCACCGTCACCCGCCACGCGCAGGAATTCACCGCCCACCTCACCCTCGGCGAACTCCCCGGTGGCTGACCACATGCAATCAGCCGGGTGCCGCCCGCCCTGCCATCCGGCGCGGCCCAGGCGGCCGCGATGAGCGTTCCCGCCTGGGCATGGGCCATCTTCGGCGGGTTCGTGCTCGCCGTGCTGGCCCTGGACCTGTGCGTGCTGCACCGCCGCGCCCGTAGCGTTTCGCTGAAAGAGGCGGCCATCTGGAGCGCGGTATGGGTGGGGGGCCGGCCTGGGCTTCGCTGGCCTGCTGTGGGCCTGGCGGGGCGGCGGCACCGCCCAGGATTACCTGGCCGGCTACCTGATCGAGAAATGCCTCTCGCTCGACAACGTCTTCGTCGTCGCGGTCATCTTCTCCGCGTTCGCGATACCGCCCCGCTACCAGCACCGCGTGCTCGTGGCTGGCGTCATCGGGGCGCTGATCCTGCGCGCCGCGTTCATCCTGGCAGGCGTACCGCGACGCCGAGACGGGCTGGCGATGGTACGGCGAGAGGCCCTGACGGCGAGCAGCGGAACAGATGTCAGCCAAATCAGGACCGGCAACCTCCCGGCCGAACACCGCACCCGCCTACTACCTAGGGCGGCCCGCCCGCCTATGGATCACCGGCAGAAGAGCCTTGCCCGCTCACGGGGCCTTCATCCGTCCTTCACGCCAGCCGCGCCGGGGCTGCACACCAGCCAGTTTCGATGGCAGGACCCCCAGGGAACTGCCGCCAGGCGGCCATGCTCAGCGGAAAGGAACCATGATGGCAACGACGCAATTCACAGCCGAACCCCGAGTCCCGCAACTCGGGATCAGCAGAGAGTTCACCGCGCCCCGCGACCTGCTCTTCCTCGCGTACACCGACCCGGATCTGCTCGTGCAGTGGCTGGGGCCGCGCCGGATGACCATGACCATCGACCGCTTCGATCCCCGTCATGGCGGTACATGGCGCTTCGTTCACTGGGACGCCGACGGCAACGAGTACGGCTTCCATGGCGTGTTCCACGGCACACCCTCCCCGCAGGGCATCGTCTGGACGTTCGAGCCGGAGGACTGGCCAGGTCACGTCTGCCTGGAGACCATCACCTTCGACGAACGCGCGGGCAGGACCGAGGTGAACCAGAACACCGTGTATCAGTCAGTCGAGGACCGCGACGCCGCGCTTGCCTCGGGCATAGAAGCAGGGATCAACGAGTCGATGGAGCGCCTGGACGAGCTTCTCACCCGGCGGGCTGGGTGAGTTGACCCCTCGCCCGCTCCCCGCCTGGGCCCCGACCAGGCCGCGCACGCCGCGCACGCGCCGCGTAACCCGGTCATGGCTGGCCCGGATGGTCATCGCCGCTGTCGTGCTCGCGGCTGTCGCGTCGTGTGGTACCAGCACTGCCCCGGCGAACCCGGCGCCGTCCCCCAGCGCCGTCTCACCGGTGGCATCTCCGCCCGCGGCAGCTCCGTCGGCGGCCTCGCCCAGCCCGCCGGCGGCGGCGGCCAGTTGTGACATCGCAGGGTGGCGTTCCGCGCCGGTCAGCGTGACGCGCCCGGTGACCGTGCCGCCCGTCCCGGTCATCACCGCCGTCCGGACCGCGGCGCACCCCGAATGCGGGTATGACCGCCTCGTGCTCGACATCACCGGGCCGATGCCGGGCTATGACATCAGGTACGTCAGGCAGGTCACCGCCGACCCGTCCGGGAAGCCGGTCACCCTGCCCGGCCACAGCTACCTGCTGATCACGCTGCGCCCGGCCCTGGCCCATAACGGCTCCGGCGCTCCCACCATCACCCGGCCGGTGGGCACCCTCGGCTACCCGGTACTGAAGGGCTACGCGCTGACCGGCGACTTCGAAGGCGTCCTCACCCTGGCGCTCGGCCTGCACGATACGGCCAGCATCCGGGTCGCCGAGCTCCCCGGCCACTGGTATATCGACCTCAGGACCTGACCGCTCATTGCCCTGCTCCGGTCGAATGCGGCGCTGTTGGCCAAGCAGGCCGCCACGATCGACTCGCTGTCGGGCGGGCGCGGCCGGGCGTCCACACGATCTGCACACCGGCCGCACCGGGCCTGCACCTCGCCGGGCTGATCTCTCGTCATGGCGGGTACTCGGGGCAGACCTGACGTATAGCGGCCATAACGGCTGAACGAGCGGGAACGGCTGCGGGCAGGCGACCTGCCCCTGCCGGGCAAGGAAGGTCGGATCGATGGTGGACGGGGTGGGCCGGCCAGGCGGGGTCCAGCCGCGTGAGGCCCAGCCAGCGACGGTGCCGATCGCCGGCCCGCTGGCGGGCACGGCGAACCGACGGGTCAGGTCGTGGCTGGTCCCGGTCGGCGCTATCACGATCCTGGGCGTTGGTACGGGGATGCTGCTGGAGGACCGGCCGGCCGCCGTGGCCCTCGCGACGTCCGCCGCGGTGCTGGTCCTCGCGTCCGCATGTTGGGTGTTGGGGCTGAGCGAGCGGGTCCGTGACCCGCGGCTGGTAGTGCCCGCCCTGGTCGGGCTGGGGCTCTGCGGCGCAGGACTGGACTGGCCACAGTCCGAGGGGCCCGGACTGGTGACCGGGTTCATGGCGCTGGCTGGCCTGGCCCTGCGTGTCCCGCGCAGGATCGCGCTGCTGGCCGCGCTGCCCGTAGTGCTGGCCATCGCCGTCTCCGACGCCCACGGGGCGGCGAATCCGGCGAGCACAGTGCTGACCGTCGCCATGGGGGCGGCGTTCCTGTTCGTGACGTCGGCGCTGGCCGCGCTGAGCCGGGACGGGCAGCACCGGGCCGAGGCGCTGCTCGCGCGGGAGGCGACCATCCGCGAAGTCAGGGAGCAGATCGCGGCGCTGGCCGAGAGGTCCCGGCTGGCCAGGGAACTGCACGACATCCTGGCGCACTGCCTGTCCGGTCTCTCGGTGCAACTGGAAGGGGCACAGCTGCGGGCCGCTGAGACGGCGGCCGACGCCACGCTGACCGGCCAGATCGCGCGCGCCAGGGAACTGGCGCGTGACGGCATGCTCAGCGCCCGCCGCGCCGTGCGCGCGCTGCGCGGGGATGAGCTTCCCGGGGCCGGCCAGCTGCCACAACTGGTGTCGAGCACCGCCTCGGCGCTGGGGGTGCCGGTCACGATCCGTGTCGACGGGGTGCCGCGCCCGCTGGCCCCGGAGGCGGCGCTGACCGCGTACCGGACCGTGCAGGAGGCGCTCACCAACGTGGCCAAGCACGCCGGCCACGGGGCCAGGGCGTCGATCGTGCTGGGGTGGGCGCCGGAGAGCCTCGACATCTCGGTCGCGGACGCCGGCGGTGACCGCACGGCCGCGCCAAGGGCGCCGGGCGGCTTAGGGCTGGCCGGCATGGCGGAACGGGCAGCGCTGCACGGCGGGCACCTGGAGGCCGGCCGCTCCGGGGACGGCTTCACCGTGCGGCTGCGGCTCCCGCTGCGTCCCGCGCGGGCCGGAGAACCGTCATGACGGCGCCCCGGGCGCCGTTGCGGGTGCTGGTTACCGAGGACCAGAAGGTCGTCCGCGACGGGCTGGTCCTGCTGCTAGGGATGCTGCCGGGCATCGAGGTGGCCGGCTCGGCCGTGGACGGTGAGGACGCGGTCCGGCAGGCGCGGGATCTGGTCCCGGATGTGGTTCTCATGGACCTGCACATGCCCGGCTGCGATGGGGTTGAGGCGACGCGCCGGCTGACCCGGGCGCAGCCGGGTGTGCACATCGTGGTGCTCACCAGCTATGCCGACGACGGGTCCGTCCTGGCCGCGTTGCAGGCGGGGGCGCGCGGCTTCCTCACCAAGGATGCCGGGGCCGCGGACATCCTCCAGGCGGTGTCGGCGGTGTCCGAGGGCAAGGCACTACTGGACACCGGGATTCAGCGGCGCCTGGTGGAAGCCATCGTCAGCGGCGAGATGCCGGGGGGGCCGGGCGCCGGCGCCGGGGGGGCCGGTGCCCGGCCAGACGGCTTCCGGTGGTCCGGTGCCGCGGCGGATGGGGCAGGGCGAGCCCACGCCTGGGGAGATGGCTTCCGGGACCCCGGCGGGCAGGGGAATGGCGGGCTCACCCGGCGCGAGACCGAGGTGCTAGCCGAGATCGCGGCCGGGCTGTCCAATGGTGAGATCGCGGCCAAGTTGTTCATCTCCGACACGACGGTGAAGACACACGTTAACCACCTGCTGGTGAAGACCGGGATGCGGGACCGGGCGCAGCTTGTCGCCTACGCCTACCGGCTGGGCCTGGCCCGCTGAGCGCGGTGGGTCACCCGCTTTGGACGGCGGGCTCAGTGACCCGGTAGACCTTGGCGACGTGGAATGCCCGGTGGTCCATGGCTTTTACTTCCTCCGATACGGACGCCATCGCTGACCGGCTCAAGTGGCGCACCCCGCCCAGGGTGAGGAACTCCTGCGAGTCCCCACCGCGGGCGCCGACCCGGACCAGCCCGGTTCCAGGGGAGTAGTACTTAATCTGGTGCCCGCTGGCCAGGTCATTGGGGCTCGTCTCGTCCACCACCAGGACATGCTGGAAGCAGCCCGCGCGCACGCAGGTCGCCTGGGCGGTACGCCACACCCTGGACACGTCGTCGAAGCCGATCGGCGGCACCAGTCCTTCGCGGTAGGTGGCGCCGGCCGCGGGACTGGCCAGCATGTGGATGCCGCCGTAGGCGTGGTCGGTGCCCCGGATCCAGGTGCTGGGCGCCCCGGTGAACTTGCCGTGGTCGTACTCCTCGGGGTACTCGCCGAAGTTCCACACATTGCCAGCGTCGTCCTGGGCGAAGAAGGCGAGTTCCTGCTCCTGGAGCTTGCCATCGAGGAAGTCGCGGTCCCAGGCGATCACCGTTTTCACGCCGTGGATCACCTTGGTGAGGCTGCTGACCGTGAACACCACCGTGTGTGCCCTGGTGTGGCCGCCCTCGGTCAATGTCCCGGCGTAACGGAACTCGGTTCCCGGCACCAGCGGGAACATCGGGTTGTCCACCTGGGCCGGTGCGGAGAACCGGTTCCGCCCGGCCTGGGCCGGCGCCGGTGAGGCTTGCGCGGCGGCCACCGCGCTGGGCGGCGGCGAGCCGGCCTGCTGGTCGGTGCCCGGGGAGCCACACGCCGCCAGGGGCAGCGCGCCAAGGATACCGAGCACGGCGAGCGCCCGGGCACGCGGTACGGAGAACATCAGTGGCTCCCTTCGGGTTGAACCAGGTCAGCTCGGCGCTCGTGGCCTGCGCGCTCCCGGCGGCTGCGGCCGAACCGCAGGTACAGGGAGGGGAGCACGAGCAGGTTGAGCAGGGTGGAGGTGGCAAGCCCGCCGAGCACGACCACCGCCAGCGGGTGCTCGATCTCGTGTCCAGGGCGTGAGCCCAGCACCACCAGCGGTACCAGGGCGAGGCCGGTAGCCAGCGACGTCATCAGGATCGGCGACAGCCGCTCCCGGGCACCGCGGAGCACCAGCGCCGGGCCGAACTCCATTCCCTCGTCGCGTTCCAGGTGCTGCCAGTGGTTGATCAGCAGGATGCCGTTGCGTGCCGCGATGCCGAACACCGTGAAGAAGCCCACCAGTGACCCGAGGGAGATGGTCCCGCCGCCGGCCCATGCGGCGAGGATCCCGCCGACCAGCGCAATCGGCAGCGTCACGTAGGCCAGCATGGCCAGCCGCCATCTGCGGAACGACGCCTGGAGCAGCAGGAGGATCGCCGCGCCTGCGATAAGCGAGGACTGCAGCAGCCGGGCCTGAGCGGCCTGCCGTTCCTTGTACTCGCCGAGCATCTCGATGTGGTAGCCGCGGTTCAGGTGGACGGCGGCCAGCTTGCGGTTGATGTCGCTGACCACCGCGCCCAGGTCGCGCCCGGACACGGCCGCGCCCACATCCAGGTACCGGGAGTCGCCTTGCCGGTCGATGGCGTTGGGGTTGGGCTGCAGCGACACGGTCGCGACCGAGCTGAGCCGGACCCGCCGGGCCGACGGGGTGTCGATGGGCAGGTTCGCCACGTCGGTGAAGCTGTGCCGCACCGAGTCCGGGCTCCACACCACGACGTCATAGGCCTTGCCGGCGCGGAAGATGTCGCCGACCTCCTCGCCGGCCACCAGGGTGGCGGCGTCCCGGCGGACATCACCCGGCTTGAGGCCGTACCGTTCCGCCTTGGCCAGGTTGACGGTCACGTTCACCTGCGGGACGTCGGTGGAGATGTCCCGGTGGGCGTCCACCACGCCGGGCACGGATTTCACCAGCGCGAGTATCCGGTCCGACGTCGCGCGCAGTGTCGGCAGGTCCTCGCCGTAAGTGCGCACGATGATCGGCTCCTTGGCGCCGGTGAGCACCTCCTGGATCCGCTCGTCGAGGTAGGTCTGGACCTCGCGGAACAAGCCGGGATACCCGTTGGTGACCGACTTGATCCGGTCCAGGGTGGTGGTGTAGTCGGCGCCAGGAGCGAGGCTGACCCAGATCTCGCCGAGGTTCACCCCGGCGACCTCCTCGCCCAGCAGGGCCTGTCCGATGTGCGCGCCGGCGCTGCGGACCCCGGGGATGGCCAGCAGTTCGTTGCTGATCTTCGTGGTGGACCGTTCCATCTCGCCCGTTGAGGTCCCCGGCGGGGCGACCCAGTGGATGAGGAAGTCGCGTTCTTTGAATCCGGGGAACAGGGACTGGCCGAGTTGCGGGTAGAGGCCGATGCCAACGGCGGCCACCAGCGCGAACGTGAGGTAGGCGGCCACCGGGCGGACGACGATCCGGCGCAGCCCCGCGGTGTAGACCTTCTGCAGCCAGGTGACCAGGGGGGACTTGCACCGCTCGATGCGGGCGTTGCGGAGCAGCAGCAGGGAGAGCGCCGGGGTGACGGTGAGCGCCACGGCCATCGACGCGACGATCGCCAGCGTGTAGGAGACCGCGAGCGGCCGGAAGAAGGCACCGGTGAGCCCGGTCAGCAGGAACACCGGGATCGACGCCGCGACCACGATGAGGGTGGCGTACACGATCGGGCTGCGCACCTCCAGGCAGGCCCGCAGGATCACCGTCGCGGTCGGTCTTTTGCCCCCGCTGAGCCGTTCCTCGCGCAGCCGTCTGGTGATGTTCTCCACGTCGATGATCGCGTCGTCCACCACCGCGCCAAGGGCGATGACGAGCCCGGCCAGGGTCATCGTGTTGATGGTCGCGCCGCGCCAGTAGAGCACGAGCATCGTGGCGATCAGGGACAGCGGGATCGTCAGCAGGCTGATCAGGGCGACCCGCCATTCGAACAGGAACAGCGCGAGGATGACCACGACCAGCAGGAAGCCCAGCACCAGGGCCTGGGTGAGGTTGGCGATGGCCAGCTTGACGAAGTCGGCCTGCTGGAAGACGTGGGTGTCGAACTTGATCCCGGGCAACCCGGGCTGTAGCTCCTTGAGGGCCTGCTCGACTCCGGCGGTCATCTGCAGGCTGTTGGCCCAGGGAAGTTTCTCTACCACCAGCAGCAGGCCCGGCTTGCCGTCGATGATCGCGTCGCCGATCAGCGGCTGATGCTGGACCGCGACGGTCGCGACGTCACCGAGCCGGACGGAGCCGGCCTTGGTCTCGGCGACGGGAGCCTGCGCCAGGTCGCGGGCGGACACCACGGGCAGGACGTTCCGTACGCCGATCCGCTGGTTCGGCGTCTCCACCGCCCCGCCGGTGCCGATCACCGCGCCGGTGGAGAACCGCAGCAGCCCCGAGTCCACCGCGTCCGAGGTCGTCCGCATCACCTGGTCCAGCGACACCCCCGCCGCCTGCATCTTCGACGGCACCGCCTGCACCGCCATGAGATGCAGGCGCTCGTTCCAGATCGCGACGTTGGCCACCCCGGGAACCCGCAGCAGCCGGGCGCGGATCGTCCAGTACGCCGTCATGGACATATCGATGAGCGAGTGGGTGCTGGATGTCATGCCGATCTGCATGGCCCGCCCGGTTGCCGATACCGGCGCCAGCATGACTGGTGGCGCCGCCCAGGTGGGCAGGCTAGGTGACACCGTCGCCAGCCGCTCCTGCACAAGCTGCCGGGCACGCAGCAGGTCGGTGCCCGGCCTGAACAGCACCTCGATCGAGGAAAGCTGCGGCACCGACTTGGACCGCAGGTCGGCCAGGCCCTGGATGCCGTTCAGTGACGCCTCGATCGGCACGGTGACCAGTTGCTCCACATCGGAGGTGGACAAGCCGACGCAGGCGGTCTGGATCAGCACCCGCGGCGGGGCGAACTCGGGGAACACGTCCACGTGCATGTTCGGCAGGGCGGCGATTCCCAGCACGATCATGCCGGCCGCCGCGGCGACGACAAGGTGGCGGAATCTCAGGCTGGAGCTGACGATCCAGCGCATGAGAGTCCGTGGCTCGGCGGTCCCAGGCGCGAGCCCAGCCGCGTCAGGTCCGGGTGTGCCGGGCCGGGCACCGCGAGGCTCCGCGGTGCTCATTCCTCACCGCTGATGTTGTACTCGGTGCCGAGCAGTTCGGCCGCTCCCACCATCACCACAGCGGCACCGGCCGGTGGCCCGCCGGTGATCACGGCCGTGTTGCCCTGGATCGCCCTGACGGTGATCCCCTGGCGGATAAACGTCCGCGGCGCGGTGCTCACGAACGTCCAGGTCGAGCCCTCGTTGTCGTAGACCACCGCCGAGTAGGGGACGAGCTTGTATGCCCCGCGCCGGCCATCGACCGTCGACTGGCCCATCCGCACCGCCGCGGTCGTGATGCCGAGCCGTTGGATGGCCTGCTCGGTCAGCCGGAGCTGCTTGACGGCGGAGCCCGGGATGGACTGGACAACGGCCGGCGGTGGGTCCTGGCCGCCACTCGCGGTGGCGCAGCCGGTCAGGAACAGCGCGGCCGTGGCGACGGACGCGAGAGAAGCGGGACCGTTGGTGCGCATGGACGGATTCCCTTCGGGTTCTTCGGGTCGTCAGTTTGGCGCCGCCCCGGCGGCCGGCCCGGGCTCGGGTGGATGGAGCTGGGAACCCAGCTGCCCCTGCTGCTCCGGCGCCGGCTGCTGCGGCGCTGCCCGGCTCGCCGTAGTGAGCAGCAGTGCCGGGAGCACGAACAGCTGGACCAGCAGCAGGCTCACCAGCCCGCCGAACATCGTGACCGCCATCGGGTGCAGGAGCTCCAGGCCCGGCTGGGTCCCGAGGATGGCCAACGGCGCCAGCATGGCCGCTGTGATCAGAACCGATTGGAGGACCGGCACCGTGCGTTCCCTGGCCACCTCCAGCACCGTCTGGGGGCCGGTCACGCCCGCCCGCTCGCGAGCCCGGATCCGGTAACCGAGGACGACGCTGCTGCGGATCGCGAGCGCCAGCACGGCGATGAGGCCGGCCAGGGAGCCGATGCCCCAAAGGCCTCCAGCGAGCGGTGCGGTGAGGACGCCGCCCGCCACCGACAGGGGCAGTGCCAGCATCAGCAGCCCGGCCCGCCGCCAGCTCGCCACCGCCGCCTGCAGCAGCAGGAAGATGCCGATGAGGGCCGCCGCCGTGTATCCCAGGGCGCGCAGCAGGCCGGCGTGCGCGGTGGCCGCATTCCCGAACACCTCCGCGTGGTACTCATACGGCATCGGCACCGCCGCCAGGCGCTGTTGTACCGCGGCGACGGCCGCCCCCGGGTCGCCGGTGACCTTCGCCGCCACCTCGACGTCACGGAGCACGTCGTCGTGGGTGATGGCGGCCGGCTCGGGGCGGATCGCGACCGTGGCCACGCTCTTCAGCGGCACCATCCGCCCCGACGGCGTGCCGATCAGCAGGTTCCCCAGCTCGGTCAGGTCGCTGCGGCTGCCGGGAGTACCCCAGACCACCACGTCGAAGATCTTCGACTGCTCGTACAGGTTGCCCACGATCAGCCCGGAGGTCAGGGTGGTGGCCTCCCTGCGGACATCACCGGGCCGGAGCCCGTACTTCTGCGCGGCCGCCAGGTTGACCCGGATGTCCACGGTGGGCTGGCGCGGGGCCACCCGGACGACCGGGGTGCTCACTCCGGGCACGTGCGCCAGCATCGCCCGCACCTGCTGCGCCTTGTCCTGGAGCACGTTCAGGTCCGGCCCGTAGACCCGCACGATAAGGTCGTCCGCCTGTCCGGATGCCACCTGCGCGATCCGGGTGGCCGGGTAGTCGACCAGGTGAGTACGGACACCGGGGTACCCGTGCACCGCCGCCGCGATCGCGGCCTTGCTGCGGTCGTAGTCGGCGGCGCCGTCGAGGGTGACCCAGATCTCGGCAGAGTTGACGTTGACCAGCTGGTCCGAGCTGATGGCCCGGCCGACGTGGGCGCCCACGCTGCTGACGCCCGGCAGGGCCCGCAGTTCCCGGCTCGCGGCGGCGGTGATCCGGTCCATCTCCGGCAGAGCGGTGCCGGGGACGGTTTGCAGTTGCAGCAGCAGGTTGCGGTCCTGCAGCGCGGGCAGCAGCGACCGCCCGCCAATCTGGGGCACGCAGGCCAGGGCGGCGGCCAGAGCGAGTACCCCCGCGAGCGCCCAGGCGGGGCGGGACCGGGCCAGCCGCGGCACGATCGTTCTGTCAAAGAAAGACTTGACGTGCCTGCCGAACGATCCTTCCCGGCCCGCGGTGTTGCCGCGCAGAAGCGGGGCCGCAAGCGCGGGCGTCAGGGTGAAGGCCACCAGCATGGACGCGAGCATCGCCAGGGCGTAGGTGAGCACGAGCGGGCGGCTGAAGGCGGTGGCGAGCGTGTCCAGGTACAGGAACGGCGTCGCCGCCAGCAGGACCGCGAGGGTGGCGTATCCCAGCGGCCGGCGCGCAGCCGAGAACGCCTCCAGCATCGAGGCCTGGGCCCTGCTGATGCTTCCGGCCCCGTTCCCGCTGTGCACCTGCCCCCCGTCGCCTCGCACCGTCCCGCTGCCGCTGTGGGCTGTCCCGCTGGCGCCGGGGCTCGTCCCGCTGCGGCCGGCCAGCCGGCGGCGGACCGTGTCCAGGTCGGTGACCACATCGTCGATCACCAGAGTGAGGGCGGCGGCGAGCCCGAGCAGTGTGATGGCGGTGAATGTGGTTCGCGCCACGATCAGGACGCAGACCGCCACCATGAGCGACACCGGCACCACGATGAGGGCGATGACGGCCGCCCGCCAGGACGCCAGCAACAGGAGCATCAGCACAAGCGCGGCGGCCAGGGCGATCAGCGTGGCGGTCCCCACGTTGCCCAGAGCCGTCTCGATGTAGGTGGCCGGGCGGTAGACGTTCGAGTCGATCGTGATGCCCTTGAGGCCGGGTGCCATGTCGTGGAGCGCGGCCTCGATGCCGCGGGTGACCTCGAGGGTGTTCGCACCGGGGAACTTGTCGATGGCCAGCAGCAGGCCCCCGGCGTGCGGCGCCACGGCGTCCCCGATCAGCGGCTGGTGGTTCTCGACCACCGTGGTGACGTCGCCGAGCCGCAGCATGTGCAGCCGGGTGCCTTCGACCGGGACCTTGGCAAGCTGCGCCGGGTCGGAGATGGGGGAGATGTGCTGGATCGCGAGGCGCTGGTTGGGTGACTCGATGAAGCCGCCCGTCCCCGGGGTGGACGCCTCGACGAACGTCAGCGGCGACACCCACAAGGCGTTGCCCGCGGTCTTGATCACCTGGGTGAGCGAGACATGCTGAGCCTGGAGCCGGTGCGGGTCCACCTGGACCTGAAGCTGGCGGTCGCGCTGGCCGTAGATCGACACGTTCGCCACGCCCGGCACGCCCATCAGCCGGGGGCGGATCTTCCACCGGGCCAGCACCGACATCTCCACCGGCGAGACGCTCTTGGACGACAGCCCGACCATGCCAACCCGGCTGGCCGACGCGAGCGGCTGGATCATGATCGGCGGGCTGCCGACGTTGGGCAGGGCATGCGCCTGGGTCATCCGCTCCTGCACCATCTGCCGCGCCGCATACAGGTTGGTGCCCGGCTGGAACGTCAGGTCGATCGCGGACAGGCCAGGCATCGAGGACGAGTGGATCCGGTCCAGCCACGGCACGCCGTTGAGCAGGTCCTGCTCCAGCGGCACGGTGATCAGCTGCTCGACCTCGGCCGCGGACAGGCCGAGCGCCTCGGTCTGGATCTGCACCGCCGGGGGAGTGAACTCGGGGTAGACATCGACGGGCGCCGAACGCAACTGTGTGATCCCGAACACCACGACCCCGATGGCCAGCGCCACCACCAGGCGCCAGAACCGAAGGCCAGAGCCAAGAGCCCAGCGCATAACGGCATTACCTCCCCATCAGCGGCGATGCCTAGGAAGGTTAGGTTCGCGCGCACCGGGGCACATCCGCGCACGGGTGGAGAGCGGGCGGATTTGCGCCTCGTCCCACGGATGGAGCGGCAGCCGGATTTGTTTCTCCCATGGGCAGAGCGGCGGCCGGGTCTTGCTGCGAGCTATCGCGCAAAGCAGTGCTGGATCCTCTTGGACCGTGCGGCGCAAATTCTTCACGTGCGGGCCGACGTGCGCTTCTAGCCTCCGAACCGCCGCGCCTCCCGCGCAGGCTCATTTCGGCGGCCCAGCCTTGTGGACCGTGGATCTGCGCAACGAGTCAGCGGCTGCCCCCGGGCCGCAGCCTGCCGGAGATGCCCTCGGCAACCCAGCTGAGTTCCGGAGCCCGGCTGTCTGCCCCTGCTTCCATCGGGACTCCACCGTCGCTGCACCCCAATACCACGCTCCGTGACTACGAGTGGCATATGGCCTGAGTACCGCGGGTCGCCTGCGTCGTTCGCCTATCCAGGCCAGCGGCGTGGCGTGGAGGCGAGGGCACAATACCCGGGCGCCTGTATCCGAGGACCCATGCCTCGAATCAGGAGAAGGACACCGCGATGCGCATGATCTTTGTGAACCTGCCGGTCAGGGACCCGGGGGCGTCCGGGGCGTTCTTCGCAGAGCTCAGCGCTGCGTTCAATCTGGAGTTCTCTGGAGACCGGGCTGCGTGCCTGGTCGCCGACGACAACAGCTTCGTCGTTCTCCTACCAGAGGAGCGATTCCGGGACTTCATCAACGGGGAGATCAGCGACACTCCGAGGACAACAGAGGTCTTGATGTACCTGTCGGCTGGCAGCAGTCAGCAGAACGACGAGGGTGCGACGATTGCCAATTCCGGCGCCGGGAAGCCGCGGAAGCGGGCCATAGATGAAGGCCCCATCCGGTCGCCGATCGTCCCGCGCCGGTCATTCTACCGTGGCTACCGTTGCGGAAGTTGCGGCGCACAAGCAACGCTCGACAGGGCAATTGATCAGAAGATGCGCATCGTGGTGCCACATCGCAGCAATTGCAAATTGTGGAAGTACATCTCCATTCGCTGGCCGAAACTAGCGCGGGGGATCCACGAGAACGTGTAACGGGTACGGAACCAGTTCAGCAGATGATCACATCGCGCACATAGCACGCCGCGACGAGTGCAACCCATGGCCAGGATCGTGGTAAGCCTGTACCTGCTCTCCACCTGACCATTCGCATGCTCCATGCCGCCCGCCTTTCCTGGAACCGTCCCCACATCGGTGGCCAAGGGAGGGTGACATACCGCAACCAGCGGCTGTTCCCCGGCGCGATGACCCCGTCGCTGGCCAAGGCGGACACGGCCAGCACCCGTGATACCGCTCCAGCGGACCATCCGTCCTGGGGACTACTCTGCCAGCCTGCCCGTCATCGACACGGTCACAGCCATCACCGGCGTGATCATCGGGATGGTCGTCTTCGACGAGCCCCTTGCTTCCTCCCCGTCGGGCTGGTGGTGCAACTCGGCGCGGCCGTCGCGGCGATCACAGGCATAGCCCTGCTCGGGCCGTCCGCAACGGCAGTCCCGCGTGGCAGCGGCCGACACCTGAGCCTGATTTTCCACCGCACAATCCGACGCCTACCGAGGGGGCGGAGGAGTGTGGGTTGCCGAACCTGTGTGGATGGCATGGAGTCCCTCTCCATGCGGTGTTCACGGCGATTTCACAACGCCTGCGCGGTACCACGTTCTGGTTGTCTCGGACATCAACGGCGAGAAGGCGGTGGTCGCCGTCGGCATGGCCACGGCCGGCCGCGCAGGCCCGCGCGTCCGATGAACAACATCACACCGCTCCAGGAGACACCCGGAGGTGATGTCCCTTGAGCACGATCACGCCGCCCGCACGGGCGCCGGTCCCCGCGCCGCGCGGCTACCGCAAGGGCGCGCTGCTGGCTGACTGGCTGTCCTCGACCGATCACAAGGTGATCGGCCACCTGTACCTGATCACCTCGTTCTTCTTCTTCCTGGCCGCCGGGCTGATGGCAATGATCATGCGCGCCCAGCTGCTCGGCCCGGACAGCCACCTGGTGTCCGACCAGCAGTACAACGAGCTGTTCACCATGCACGGCACCATCATGCTGCTGCTGTTCGCCACCCCGCTGTTCGTCGGGTTCGCCAACGAAATCATGCCACTGCAGCTCGGCGCGCCGGACGTGGCGTTCCCCCGGCTCAACCAGCTCAGCTACTACCTGTTCGCCTTCGGCGGCCTGATCCTGCTGGCCAGTTTCCTCACCCCGGGCGGCGCTGCCGCGTTCGGCTGGTATGCGTACGCGCCGCTGACCAGCTCGGTGCACTCGCCGGGGATCGCCGGCGACATGTGGATCATGGGCCTGGTGCTCTCCGGGCTTGGCACGATCCTGAGCGGCGTCAACTTCGTTACCACGATCATCTGTATGCGCGCCCCGGGCATGACCATGTTCCGGATGCCGATCTTCACCTGGAACATCCTGCTCACCAGCATGATGGTGCTCATCGCGTTCCCCGTGCTCGCCGCGGCGCTGCTGGTGCTGGAGATCGACCGCAAGCTCGGCGCGCAGGTATTCAGCGCCGCCAGCGGCGGCGCGCTGCTGTGGCAGCACCTGTTCTGGTTCTTCGGCCATCCCGAGGTGTACATCGTGGCGATCCCGTTCTTCGGCATCGCCACCGAGATCTTGCCGGTGTTCAGCCGCAAGCCACTGTTCGGGTACAAGGGCATGGTCGCCGCCACGGCCGGCATCGCCGGGCTGTCGATGACCGTATGGGCGCACCACATGTTCACCACCGGCGCGGTGCTGCTGCCGTTCTTCTCGCTCATGACATTCCTGATCGCGGTGCCGACCGGAGTGAAGTTCTTCAACTGGATCGGCACGATGTGGCGCGGCCAGCTCACCTTCGAGGCGCCGATGCTGTTTATCATCGGCTTCATGACCACGTTCCTGCTCGGCGGGCTGACCGGGGTTATCCTGGCGTCGCCGCCGCTGGACTTCGCGGTCACCGACACCTACTTCGTCGT
>Ga0070707_100001646_pt1 | contig 21679 bp, 16 predicted proteins | sample KBSK5502metaG_FD_65468 | JGI IMG/M metagenome (GOLD analysis project Ga0070707, IMG submission 65468) | Corn, switchgrass and miscanthus rhizosphere microbial communities from Kellogg Biological Station, Michigan, USA - KBS K5-50-2 metaG | ecosystem: Host-associated > Plants > Roots >...
GGAGACTCCGGAAACCTTCGACCTAATCTGCCTCTGGGACACCGTCGAGCATCTTCCCCACCCCGCGCGAACGATCGAGAAGGCGGCGCGGGCGTTGAAGCCCGGCGGCGCGCTGGTGATGACGACCGGGGATATCGGCAGCTTCGTCGCGCGCTGGCGCAAACAGAGATGGCGCCAGATCCACCCGCCGACTCATCTCTACTACTTCTCCCAAAAGACCCTGTCCCGCGCGGTCGAGCAGGCAGGCCTGCGCGTGGAGGAGATCACTTCCGTCGGCTACTGGCGAAGCCTCCGTTCGATGCTCTACGGCATCTTCGCTCTCGGCGGGAAGCCAACCACCTGGATCTACCGGCTTCTCACGGCCGGCGGGCGCCTCGATCTCCCCGTCTACACCAATCTCTATGACATCTTCCTCTTGGTCGCCGTTAAGCCGAAGGCCACCGCCAGCAAGGATCGCACTCCGTAACTTTCCCCCCCCCGTCCCCCCGTCCCCCCCGTCCCCCCGTCAGAACCTCGGTCGATAGAATCAAACTGTGGTCCGGAGAGCACTGAGTGCCGCAGATGACCTCCCGCTGGGCGCCCACCAATCCATCGCGGGCGGGACACCCCTCGCCGTCGAACGCGGGCTCTCGACCGGCTGCCGCGTCCTCCAGATCTTCGTCAAAAACAACAGCCGCTGGATCGGCAAGAAGATCGACGCGACGGAGGCAAGGCTCTTTCGCCGCGCGGCGCGCGGGGCCGCCTTCGCGCACGTGGCGGCCCACACCTCCTACCTGATCAATCTCGCGTCCCCGTTCCGAGCGCTACAGCGGCAATCGATCGCGGCTCTCGCCGACGAGATCCGCCGCTGTGAACGGCTAGGCATTCGCGATCTGGTCTTGCACCCCGGCTCCCACACCGGCGAGGGGGAATCGGCGGGCATCGCCCGAATCGCAATCTCCCTGGACGAAGCGTTCGCCCGCGCGGGCCCCGGGCGAGTCCGGATCCTCCTGGAAACCGCGGCGGGCCAGGGAACGTCCGTCGGCTACCGCTTCGAGCATCTGCGAGACATCTTCGCGGCCTCCCGGCGGCGCCGGCGGCTCGGAGTCTGCCTGGACACCTGTCACGTGCACGCGGCCGGTTACGAGCTCGCCTCTGCCGAGGGATACGCCGAAACGATCGAGGCCTTCGAGGCAACCGTCGGCCTCGCGCGCCTCCACGCGATTCACGTCAACGATTCGAAGAAGCCGCGAGGCTCGCGTGTCGACCGGCACGAACACATCGGCCGAGGAGAGATCGGCGAGGCCGGCTTTGCCAACCTCATGACCGATCCCCGCCTGGCCGCGATCCCCAAGTTCCTCGAGACTCCGAAGGACGACGCCCTCGACTTCGACCGCCAGAACCTCGCCACGCTGCGGCGACTGGCTCAGGTAACGACCGGGGCAGCGTTCTCCTAGAGTCGACTTAGAGTCAACGAAAGGGTCGCCGGGTCCGGGCAGCAAGTCCTTCCTAAGACACTTGAAAGTGACGCTGTATCGTCATGATGCTGCCGCTCTTGGCCTTCACTGTGACCGTCAGAGAGTGTGCTCCCGGATTCATTTTCGGGATCGCGAAAATGAACCCCGCCTTATCTGCGTCTGGGTAGCTTCCGTATTGAGCCTTCACGCCCGGGAAGTCGATACCGGTCTTGACCAACGGTTTTTGGCCGTCGTCGAACGTGACCGACACTTCGGCGATGCCGGAGGGGTCGAGAGACCAACCGGACACAAACGTCCCGACGGCGATCGTTTGGTTCTCGGCGGGCGTATCCAGAAAGCCGATCGGCGGCGGAGCCGCCGGCGGCGGAGTGACCGCAGCCGACCCGGTGCCTTCCGATCGGCCGCACGCGACCGCCCACAAGGCCCCCAAAACCAGAGCAGAAACAAGAACGAATCTCCGATGCATTTGAGACCTCCTCAACTGGTCGGCGCGATCCTGGCTCGACCGGCACCGATCGCCGGCTGGCCATCATAGAACAACCGCTCTTCCATGGACGCGGGCTCTTGCGAAAAACGCGAGAATGATCATGACGAGCAGAGTCACACTTGAGACAAGGAACCCGTGGACGAATCCACGCGGCCAGTACCGCAACCGCACCTCGTGTTGGCCGGCCGGGACTCGAAAGCCAACGAAGGCGTGGTTGTAAATGGAGGTCGCTATCTCCCTGCCGTCGACCGTCACCCGCCAACCTGGCCAGGCCGGGATCGACGTCGCCAGAAGAGCCGACGTCCGCGCCTCGACTTCGACTCGGAGATTCTGCGCGGTGTATTCGAGGATTCGGACGGCCGCTTCGCCGTTCGGTCTCCAGGAGTCGCTATCGGTCGGCGCGTCGCCACCGCGCTCGATGATGCCGTAGCTTCCAAAGTCCTCGATCCGCCCCAGTAATTCGATCTGACGGGACGACTCCCGGATTGAGGCGATGAACCTCGGGACGAAGACGCGAGGGACAACGAGAGGGTTCTCTATGACTTTTCCCGAGTCGTCGGCCGACAGGGTCTTCCAACCTGCCGGGACACGAAAGCCTGAACCCACGATGAAGTAACGAACGTTGAGGAAGGATAAGAACGGTCGTTGAGGATCGTCGACTCGGTTGAACCAGACCGGTTGCTCCACGCACCAGAGAGGATAGGTCTCGACGAGACGCCCGAGGACGAGAGCTTCATAGCCACGAACGTCCTCCAACTCGTAAAGGGCCGAGCTGTCGGGGATGAGTGTGAAGTCAATCGCAGCAACACGGAAAGGAACTCCTTTCGGGATCGGACGAAGCAAAGGGATCGGCGGATAGAATGCTTTCGACGGTATCGTCGGATAGACTTCGCCGGCCTCCAGCGCACGCTGCGTCAAACCAATCAACAGAACTCCCGCGAGCACCGCTCGCCCCGCAGGGCGGCGCCGAGGAAGCCAGAGCCAGAAGGCCAACAGAATCAGCGGGACCAGTTCCAACAGGAGCCGGTGGATGGCGTAGGCTCGCGCCATCTGCAGCTCGCGCAGACGCGGCCAGAAACGCAGGAATCCGACGGCAATCGCTGCCGCGCTCAAAAGCGCAAGGACGGCGCAGATTCTTCTCTCCCGCGCTTCCCGCAACCGTTCGGCGCCCAATACGCCCAATCCGACCACTCCGAGCGCGGCGAGAAAGACGAAGTACTCGTTGACCGAGATCCGCAGCAGCGGCAGCTTCCCGACCAGATCGGCCAAACCCAGGAACCGCGCCCAGAGCCCGGCGCCCAGCACGGCACAGACAACGAAGTACCATTTCTCTCGTCGTCTCGAAGACAGCCCGAGCAGGGTCAGAGGAAAGAAGAGCGAACCGACGTATCCCGCCGGAACTCCGTAGCCGTGAGCGGTCTCGCTCCGGCCAGAGACGCCGTAAACATAGGGCCAGATGTTCCGGGCGGAGCGCCGAAGGCTCTCTGCCAAGTCGACCGATTTCCTGGCGGCTGCATACGAGGTCTTTCGGATGATGTGGGTCTGCGTGTAGGGAACGACTTCGGCGAAGGGAAGCAGGACAACTGCCGTCAGGCCCAGTGCCAGAGCTCCCGCGACAAGTGAGAGACCCAGGGCTCGCAGCACCGCCTTTCGCGGAAGGGACCAAAGCTCGAAAAGAAAGAAGATTCCTCCGGCGACGACACAATGGAGCAGGCTCTCTGGATGACCGGCAAGGGTGATGAGAACCAGGGCGACGACGGTGATTCCCACAGCGCCGTTTCTGGGGGTTCGGGCGAGACGGCGCAGGCCCAGGAGCAGAAGGGGAAACGGCGCCAGAGCCTCGGTGACGGAGTAGCCGAGAAAAAAGATGAGGTGATCACAGAACGCCCAACCCATCGCCCCGAGCAGTGACTCCAGCTCGCCGCATTCGAGCTCTCGAAAGAGCAGATAGGCGCTCAAGAGAGAGAGGAGGAGGCGCAGGGACATTTCGAAGGTCCAGGCTTGTGCCAGAGGAAGCGCGAACCCGATCCAGGTGCCGGGATGGAGCGCGGCCGGCTGCTGGAAGGAGAGCAGTGGCTGCCCCGCCGAGCTGAACCGGTTCCACAGAGGAAGATGCCCGTTCTTGACCGCGTCCCGAACCGCTTTTCGCGAGGGGATGTAAGAGAAAATGACGTCCGAGAGGAGCGGAGTCCGCGTATCGAAGATCCCCATCTCCGCGCGCTTGGACTCCAGCGGGTATCCCCCGTACGCGATGTCGATCGGTCCGTAGACGCCGCCGGTCAAGAAGGCCTTGCCCATGAGGATCATCGGACCAAAGGCGAGAAGCAACGCGACTCTAATGCGTAGAGCGCGCACCCAGCGGTGCGCCGCCACGAGGAGCGCGGCTGCGGAAAGTCCGTATACCGCGAGCAGACGCAGAGTCAGCACAGCCACAACAAAACGCGATCGTGAAGGCACCGCGCTTCTCCCCGGAGCCCACAAATCTTCCAGGCTCGCGGAAAGCTGCCGGCCGATCTCACTCTTCCCACTCTGCGGACGGGGATCGCAGCACGTCTAGCGGCGACCGACTCGCCGAGCCGTGGCTTTTTCGCCGCGCGAATCGTCTCATGGCCCAGCGGTCCCGGGTCGTTCGGCCCGGCGAGACGGCCAGAAGCGAAGCAGCGTTCTTGCGGAGAGGAGCGCCGCATCCTTGACGGCGAAGAACACCAGCGCCGCTCCTAACGGAAGGTAGAGCAAGTGAAACATCAACGGGTTTACGTGAACGTGGATGAAAGAGTGCGCCTTGAAGATGACCAGCCACGTCAGAATCCCTAACAGGGCGCAAAGCGTCGCGGCGGCCAGGGCGAGCGGTCTGAAACGGCGGTCCGCGGGCAGCCACGCGGTTCGGATTGCCGCCCAACCCGCGGCCAGCACGATCCACAGGACGAGCTCGCCCTGTCGTCGGGAGAGAAGCCACCGCAAAGGCGCCAGCCGTTTGCGATCGGCCTGCCGATCGACAGGGTCCAACAAATAGCCCCTCAGAACACCGAAGGCCTTCGCCTTGAGCGCGTCGGCATACACCGGTGGAAACTTGCTCGGGTCGCCGCTCGCGCGCCGGCCGATCGCAAAACGAATGTGATTTGCCATGTTGCGGGCGGAGCCGGTGACGGCAGTGATTTGGAGCGTGAGCACCGCGAGGCTGACGATCAGGGCCGCGAGAGTGGCTCCGACGAGAAGGCCGAACCTCGAAAGAAAGACTCGGACAAGCTGAGTGTCTCGAATCGAGTAGTAGAGCACCGGGGCAAGCGCCATCGCTGCCGTGACGGTCGCGAACTCATAGCCGGAAAGAAACCGGACGAGGAGCGTTACAAAGGCGACAATCGCCAGGCGGCGATTCTGGTTCCTCCGCCCGAGCCGAGTCGACAACACGAGTCCGATCGCGAGGGGTGGAAGAAGGTAGAGCCACAGCGACCAATAGATGTTTCGGGAAAATGCCGTGAGCCAGGGCGAACCGAGTATGACGAGGAGGCAGAGAAGGGCTGCCCCGATGCCGAATTCGCGCCGTAACCAGAGAAGCAGCAACACGTATGTTGCGGCGACCAGGGCCGAGGTGAGGGTAGGAAAGAGGCTCAACTTGAAGGCGGGAGTTGCGCGCGTAAGGATCGTGTCCAGCGCGGAAAAGGCCATACCTTGCAGGCCGCTGTGCGAGAAGTAAGGAGAGAAGGATCGGATCGGGATCTCCTTCAAGTACGCCTCGGTCTGAAAGTCGAAGCTCAGCGCACCCCAGAGCTCGCTCGTGTCGAAAGTAACGACGGCTGCGCCGTTTCCCACGAAGCCGAGGAGTCCGGCACCTGCGAAAAAGCCATGCTGGCGCGACCAGACCATACGACCGATGACGAGCGCCTCGGTGTCTTTCTGGTTGGAGGCGAAGAGGGAGCTCTCCGTTGCCCGCCAGAAGTTTTGCTGGAAGCCCGCGACGAGTAGCAAGAACGAGGCGCTTGCGAAAGTGATCGTCGCGCGCGAGGCCGCCACTGCCGGTATTCTAGTGCGGTCGAACCAGCGCAATGATCAAAACCGGTCCGCTCGCCCGAAGCTCGAGGAGGGCCGAGCAAAAGAGGGGCCTTCTAGTTTTTCTCGAACTCTTCGGCGTCGAGAGATCTTGTGGCCGACCGGTCGCGCGCTTGTTCTTGATCAAGGTGCCCAAGCCCAATCACAGGAACCTTCTGATCCGAATACTGTGTCTCCTGCCGATCGGACCAGGCTTCGGCGAAAGGCACACTGAGGCCTCCGGGCGGGCCCGGCCCCCGTTCGCAGCGCGAGGAGTCTCCCAGAGGGGAGGAGTCTCGCGCCGCGGGAGCGAGAGCGCCGCGAGAGTCAGGCCCGTGGTCGAGGCCCTTTGGCCGAGCCGCGAGCCGGTGCGCCGTCAGGCGCAGATCTCGAGAAAGTGGAAGCGACGGTTTAACTCGGGCGGCGTTGAACGCGGCAAACAGATCTCTGAAGTCGGGATTGAGCGCCATCGTTTCCCTGCCATTCGGCGTATTCCAGGGTCATATCCCAAAGGAGCTCGAGCCGCCGCTCAGCTGGAATGGACCGCCAGAAAGCACGATCGAAGGACCCATCGTCCTCGTGGAGAGGAGTCAGTTTCGTCATCGCGTTTCCTCTGCGTTCGCGCGCGCTCACGAGCCAATTCTACCTTGTCGCGAGGTTCGAGCGGTCTCCCCGCTTCTGCAGAAGAACGGCGCCGACGGATAGAAGTGCGCCCGCACCGGCTAAAGCGAGCGCGATCGGCCACGACGGCGGCCGGTAATGGAGACGAACGAGGGAGCGGCCGGGCGGGACGACGAAGCCGACGAAGGCGTGATCCACGTCGATGAGAGGAAGATCGCGGCCGCCGCTCTGCGCCCGCCAGCCGGGCCAGGCGGTCAACGATGTCGCGATGAGCGCGCCCGACGGCGAGTCCGCCGCAATGATCAGATCCGGCCCGCTCGCCCGCAGCTCGAGGAGAGCGGCGCCATTTTCCTGAGGCGGCCGTGCGGGCTCATCCTCCAGCCACACGGTTTGTGACAGGTCGGTGGACTGCGCCATCTCGGAGAGCAGGCGCGCCAGGTCCGGCTCGTAGCGGATCGTCTTCGGGACGAAGGCGCGCGGGACCGCTTGCGGGTTCTCCCAGATCGCCATTACCTCCGTCCGGTGGGCGAGGCTCCAGCCCCGCGGTCCGGGCACGGCGGGAGGCGCCAGCGCGTATCGCACGTTCAGCAATGAAAGAAACGGCCGGTCGAGCTCGTCGATCCGATTGAACGAAGCCGCCTGCGGCGTCGACCAGAGCGGAAAGGTGCCGGCCAGGCGCGCGAGGACGATGGACTCGTAGCCTCGAACGTCTTCAATGCCGTAGAACGCAGCCGCATTGGGCCGGAACGTGTCCCCGGTCGCGGCGACGCGGGCCAGGCCCGGCGCGGCGACGGAATCGAGACCCGTCAGCGGTGGCGCAAGCGCTGAGGCGGGAAGCGTCGGGTACGTTCCCGACATTTCCCGCCAGCGCTCTCCCCCGAGAAGGAGGAGCGCCAGGACGGCGCACGCACGCGGGCTGACCCGCGGAAGAACGGCGACGCCCGTGAAGAGGAGGAGCGGAACGAGCTCGGCGGCAAAGGAGGCGACGAGGAAAGAGCCGGGAAGGTTTCGCTCTCGAAAGATCGCGCCGGAGAAATAGAAAACCGCCACGAGCGCCGCGGAACAAATGGCTGCGTTGGCTGCGGCGAGGCGTTGACCGCCGGTCGCAAGCTCCTCCGCTCCAAAGGCCGCGAGCCCGGCGAGACCCAATCCGGCGAGAAAGACCAGCCGATAATTCAAGGCCATCGAAAACCCCGGCAACCGCACGAGGAGGTCGAGCAGTCCCGGTGCGCTCGCTCCCGCGAGCAGGCCTGCCGCGAAAAACAATATAAAAATTGTCCTTCCCCGCTCCTGGAATCGCCTCCTTGCCGCGAGTGCCGCCAGCGGGAAGAGCATCGCGCCGGCATAGGCCAGAGGCACTCCCGATCCGTCCGCTCGCTCGCCCTGGACCGGGCTCTTCCCGTAGATTCCGTGCGCGAAGGGAAGAACCGCCGGCAGCATCCGCCGCGTGGCTTCACCGGCGGGCACGGACTGCTTCGCCGCGCTGTGAGAGAGCGCCTCGCGCCGTGCGCGGTACTCGGCGGAGTGCGGTATCGCTTCGAGCAGCGGGAGGACCTGCGGCGCTGTGAGGAGCAGCGCCAGTCCAGCAGCGCCAGCCGCTCGAACGAGCGCGCTCGCGACCTCGCGGCCTCGCCGCGCCGCAAGCTCCCAGGCGAAGAAGAGCGCGCCGGCCGACGCGCAATGGAGCCAGCTCTCCGGATGGCCTCCCGCGACCATGAGCACCAGGCCGGCGACCGTCAAGGCCGTGCTTCCCGGGCTGCCCTGCGCGAGGCGGCGCAGCCCGAGCAGCAGAAGCGGCAGCGTCGCCGTCGAGGTGCCGACGCTCCAGCCGTCCCAGAAAAGAATGTAGGTGGAGAAGCCCCAGCCGCAGGCGCCGATCAGAGCCGCGGTCTCCGAGACTCGGAAGTCTCGAAAAAAGAGAAACGCCGACAGGAGCGCGAGAAAGAGTGTGAACGCGCAGGAGAACGTCCAGGAGAGCGGCAGCGGCAGAAAAAGCCCGAGCCATGTCGAGGGATGGAAGATCGCCGCCTGCGCGGCGGCCAAGAGCGGCGTTCCACCCAGGACGAATCGGTTCCAGAAAGGAAACCGCCCGTGGGTGACTGCTTCTCGCACCGCCGCGCGCCAGGGCAGATTCGCAAAGGCCAGGTCCGAGAGAATGGGATTGGCGATCCGATGGATTCCCTGCTCCGCCGCGACCCGAGTCCACGGCTCCTGCGTGAAGTACAGGTCCGCGGGTCCGTATAGCCGTCCGAGCAGGATCGCCTTTCCCGTGAAGAGAAGAGGCCCGAGCGCCAGCAGCAGCGCGGCCCAGCGGCCCATCGGCCCGACGAACCGCCGCGCCAGCCAAAGAGACGCCGCTACCGCGACCGCATAGGTCAACCAGAGAGCAAAGACTTCAATGCGCAGCGGGGATTCCCTCGACGGGATTCTAACGAGGTGGACACCGAGCGCTATGCGCTAGGCGAGGATGTCCACCAAGCTCGACGAAACGGGGTCCATCAAGCACCGAGCGCTCGCTGGCATCGCCCATCACGCACAATCTGCTCGCGGCGCGAGGAGTCTCCGCGAAGTAACCGAGCGGAGGAGCCTTGCGCCGCGGGAGCGGAGCGCTGCGCGAGAGACCAGGCGAGCGATCGAGCCCCTTTGGGCGAGTCGCTCGCCGGTGCGCCCACAGGGCGCAGGTCGCTCGCGCAGCGCGAAGCGACGTTAGAAGGGCCACCACTTCGCGGGCAGGTTCTTGGCGAGGTCGTTGTAGAGCACGACGGAGATGATCGCGAGGATCATCAGGAAGCCCAGCTGCAGGATCCGCTCCTTGACGCGCAGAGAGAAGTCCCGGCGCACAGCCCCCTCGACGCAGAGGAGAAAGAGGTGTCCGCCGTCCAAGACCGGGATCGGCAGCAGGTTGAAGATCCCGAGCTGAAGGGAGATCGCCGCCATCAGCGCGACCAGAGGAACCGCGCCCCGCCGCGCCTCCGCCCCGGAGAATTTGGCGATGTCGATCGGCCCCGACATGGTCCGGATGCTTGCGCGGCCCCGAAAGAGACGGCCGAGCACCGACAGGGTCGTTCGGAAGTCCGTCTGGATGCGCCGCCATCCCTCGACAAACGCCTGCGGAAGCGGAAAGCGCTCCACCACCTCCGCGAGATCCGCGACGACGGAGACGCCGACCTTCCATGGTCCATCGGCGTCCTTGCGCGGCGAGATCTGCGTCACGCCCGGCTTTCCCTTGCGCTCGTAGCGCACCTCGAAGGGGCCGGGGGCGGCGGCCGTAATCGCGGCGACGAACTTCTGGAAGACCTCCTGCGGGTAGGCGCGGATCGGCCGGCCCGCCACCGAGAGGATGACGTCGCCGGCCTTAAGGCCTGCACGGTCGGCGGGGTCGCCCGACACGACCGTCACGATCCGAGGCTGGACAGGCGTGCCGGGGTACACCCCGATGTCGCCGATGTCGTACTTCGTCTCCGCCCGGGGCGTTACCTCGAGGAAGACGCCAAGTCCTTTTCGATCGACCTCGACGACCAGCTTCTCGCGCGCATTCATCGCGATGAGAAACTCCGCGTCGCGCCAGCGGGGGGTCTCCCGGCCGTTGATCGAAACAATCCGATCGCCCGGCTGGAATCCTGCCACCGCGCCCGGGGAGTTGGGCTCAACAACCTGGATGATGGCGGGCTGTAACTGGTAGGCCGGTACCCGCACGCCCAGAGCGAAGACAGCCGTGTGGAGCACGAGCGCGAGCACGAAGTTCATTCCCGGCCCGGCGAGCAGGATCAGGCCGCGCTGCCAGCGCTTTCCCACCGGGGCCGTCTCCGCGGAGGTCCCTTCAGCCAGCGTCGACTCGTCGGGGCCCAGACCGATGACCCGCACGTAACCCCCGAGCGGCAGGGCCGAGATCCGGTAATCGGTTCCTCGCCATTTCCATCCAAAGAGCCGCTTTCCGAATCCAAAGGAGAAGACCTCGACGGGAAAGCCGAAGGCCTTGGCGACGGCGAAGTGGCCAAACTCGTGAACGAACACGAGGACGGAGAGAACGAGGATGAGCGCGAACGTGTTGCCGATGATCGTCAAAGGGGCTCCTCCGAAACCTAATTTGCCACGGCCGCTCGGGAAAGACGGTCCGTGACTGCGGTGGCCCGTCCGCGCGCCATCCGGTCGATCTCCTCCGCCTCGGCGAGCGACCGCGGGGCCGGCATCCCGCCGACCTCGGAGGCCGTCTCCGAGACCACCGCAACGATGTCGGGAAAGGAAATCTTCCCCTTGAGAAAGGCCGCGACCGCCACCTCGTTGGCGGCGTTCACCACAGCCGGCATACCGCCTCCCGCCTCGAGCGCGGAGCGGGCCAACCCGACCGCCGGATAGCGCTCCGGCTCGACCTCGAAGAACTCGAGCCGCCGCGCCGCCACCAGATCAAGCCGCCCGAACGGATTGGGGATACGGTCCGGGTAGGTCAGGGCGTAGAGAATCGGGAGCTTCATGTCGTTCCGAGCCAGCTGGGCCAGAAGCGAACCGTCCACGAAGTCGACCAAGGAGTGAACGACCGACTGCGGATGGATCACGACCTCGATCGCTCTGGCCGGCAGGCCGAAGAGGAAGTGCGCCTCGATGATCTCCAACCCCTTGTTCATCATCGTGGCCGAGTCGATGGTGATCTTCGGCCCCATTTTCCAGGTCGGGTGGGCGAGCGCATCTTCGACGGTTATGGACGCGAAGGTCGTCAGGTCCCTCTCGCGGAAAGGCCCTCCGGACGCGGTCAGCACAAGAGCCGCCACCTCTTCGCGCTTGCCGCAGCGGATTGCCTGGTGGATCGCGCAGTGTTCCGAGTCGACCGGCAGCAGCTCGGCGCCGCTCTTGCGCGCTTCTTCGAGTATCAGCTCTCCCGCAACGACTAACGCTTCCTTGTTCGCCAGCGCGAGGCGCTTTCCGGCGACTGCGGCCGCGTAAGCCGAACGCAGGCCGAGAGCCCCGACGAGTCCTCCTATGACGACGTCGGCTTTCTCAAACGCCGCCGCCTCTTCGAGGCCCTCCTGACCCGTCACGATACGGGTCGGGAGACCGGTCGGCAGCAAGGCCTTGAGCCTGCGCGACTCCTCCGTCCCGGCCACCGACACTAAGTCGGGCCGGTGCCGTGCAACCTGTTCCGCCAGCCTCTCGACGGAGCGCCCGGCGGCGAGCGCGACGACGCGAAACTGCCCGGGAAAGGCCTCGACGACGTCCAGGGCCGACCGCCCGATCGACCCGGTCGAGCCGAGCACGGAGAGGCTTTTCATTGGAGCTGTGGATTATATCGGGGCGAAACGGGCGCCTTCCCGCTCGAACCGCCGCGCAGGTCAGCCGCCACGCGTTGCCTCCAAGCGGCGTCCGACGGCCAGACGGGGGCCGGCAGCAAGAGCGCCGCCGCAAGGATCGCCACACCAAGAAGCGAGCCCATCGCAGCACCCGGTCGGGCAGCAGGAAACCGGCGAAGGGCCAGCGCGAGCGCCGTGCCGATTGCGGCGATCGCCGGCAGCAGCGAGAGCAGCGGAGGCAGGCCGGCGAAAAGACCCAGGTTGGGAGCGACAGCGCCGCGCGAGACGAGCCAGGCGGAAACCGCAGCGACGGGCCAAACGACCCCGTTCGGATAGTGGGCGTAGGAGAGGCTTGCCAGCGTGTGAAGGGCCACGGAAAACGCGACAGCCGCGAGAAAGAATCCGCGCGAGAGCGGTGTCTCCAGAGCCCGAGGAATCGCCAACGCCGCGAAGAAGAGACCGGGAAGCAAATACCGCATTCCAAGACTCCACCCTCCGTCCCAATGAGGGTATCCGGCGATCGGCAGCCAGACGGCTATCGAGGCCGCCAGAGTGAAGACGCAGTCTTGCCGGTCTCGCCCCGAGCGCCACCACGCAATCCACCCGCCGATCGCCCAGAGAAAGAAGGGGGAAAAGAGAATCACGCCGCGTCGGGGGGAAAAAAGACTTCCGAAAGCGCCGGTCAGCGTGGGCAGACCGAGACCGAAGAGGGGCCTGCGCGCAAGCTCGGTGTAAGTCGGGAAAGCCTCGCATGCGGAGGAGATCCGCCAGGGGGATCCGAAACAGACGGCGTCGTAGAGTGCGAGGAGCCCGAGAGCGGGAAGCGCGCCCGCCGCGAAGATCGCGGCCGCGCGCATCCTCCGACCTGGAGGCACGGCGAGAGCCCGCGCCGCGAGCGCTGCCGCGACGAGAGCCGCGGGATACTCGGAGATCGCGGCCCAGCCGGCGCAGAGGCCCGCGCCGAAGAGAAACGTCGATCGTCGCCTCCGCGTCTCTTCGCTGGTGCGGAGCAAGTCCCACGCGAGAAAAAGGAGAGAAGCCGTCCAGGCATGCGAAAAAAAAGAGCGAGCGTAGTAGAGAAACGGTGTTCCAAACGCCAAGGCGCAGGAAACGAGAGCGGCCGTCGCGCGTGTTGGCGCCCGCTCTTCCAGCCGACGCGCGAATCGGGCGAGCGCCACGAGCGAGACGAGGCTGACGGTGAGAAGGCGCGTCAGGACGAAGACGATCGACCAACCCTGGCGCGGCTCGGCAAAGAAGACGCGAAACAACCGGTAGACGGGAATCGCCGCGGAGATCAGGCCCGGCGCCTTGTTGGAGTAGAAGTGTCCGTTCCAGACAGACTTGTCCATCTGGTCGCCGAAGCGGCGGACCGTTTCGTCGATCGAGAACGTCCCGCTCTCGACGTATGCCACGACCGCCTCGAAGCGGGAGAGCTCGTTCGGGTTGTCCTGGGGCGGAAAGAAGCCCGTGAACCAGACCAGTTGAAAGGCGAACGCGGTGAGCAACGCGCGCCGCGCGGTGGCGGCCGGAGGACTCACCGCAGCGTCGCGACGAAGGCGGCCAGGACGGGCCCGGCGAAGAGCAGCGAATCGATCCGATCGTAAAAGCCGCCATGGCCGGGTAGAAAGACTCCCGAATCCTTGACGCCCGCCCCCCGCTTCCACATCGACTCGACCAGATCCCCGATCTGCCCGGCGGTCGAGGCGAGCGCCCCGGCGAGCGCGCCGCGGGTGGGCCCGAACTCCGGCAGAACCCACCAGGTTCCGGCCGCCGCGCCGACCAGGGTCGCCCCGATGAGCCCGCCGACGGTTCCCTCCCAGGTCTTGTTGGGAGAGATGACGGGAGCGAGCTTTCGCCGGCCGAAGTTCTTCCCGGTGTAGTAGGCAAAGGAGTCGCAGCTCCAGACGATCAGGAGGAGAAAGAGGACGGCCCGGGGGGAGAAGCTCCGGAGGTAACAGAGGGCGATTGCCGGGAGCGCGATCAAAGCCACGCCGAAAACGGTCGCGCTGGCGCTCCCCAGGGCAGCGGAGAGGTCGACGGCCGAGAAGAGTGGGGCGACGGCGGCGGCGAAAGCGAGAGCGACGAAGAAAGCCAGCCAGTTGACGCGCACCTCGAGAAACCCAAAGCCCGAGCTCGGCTCGAGCTCCGGTCTCCACCAGAGCAGCGCACCTACGAAGAGGGCGCCCGCGCCGGCGGCGATTCCGACCGTCTTCGCCGCCAGATACCCAGTCTTCTCCGCCAGCCGATAGAACTCCCAAAGGGCCGCCAGCGCGACGAGAGCGACGAGCAGATTGAAGGCGATCGGCGGCGCGAAGAAGAGGACCGCGAGGACGATCGGGATGGCGACCGCCGCCGCAAGCTCTCTCTTCAGCGCCACTCGAATGTCATCCCGAGCGAAGCCAGGGATCTTCTCCCGTGGTGCCCAGGAAGTAGCCCAGACGAGAGTAGCTTCTTCGCGTCGCTCGGAATGACAGCAATTGAGGAGCTCTCGTCCGGACGAGACGATGACTGGATAGGTCTTTCGAGTCCCGCGTCCCGCGTCCCGAGTCCCGCCCGCCTCAACCCGCCGCCTCCCCCGTCTCCGTTCCAGGCTCGATGACCCCGCCATAGCGGCGCTCCCGCTTCTGGAAATCGAGGATGGCTTCGAAGAGGTGACGCTTGCGGAAGTCCGGCCAGAGGGTCGGCGTAACCCAGATCTCGCTGTAGGCGATCTGCCAGAGTAGGAAGTTGGAGACACGCATCTCGCCGCTCGTGCGGATCAGGAGGTCCGGGTCGGGCAGCCCCGCCGTCCCCAGGCGGGAGCCGAGCGTCTCCTCGTCGATCTGCTCCGCTGCGAGCCGGCCGGCGGCGACGTCGTTGGCGAGCGAACGGCAGGCATCGACGATCTCGGTGCGCCCGCCGTAGTTCAGCGCGATGTTGAACGTCATTCCGCGGCAGGACGAGGTCGCGGCGAGTCCCTTGGACAGCTCCTTCTGAACCGACGCGTCGAGCTCATTCATTCGACCGACCACGCGAAAGCGGATGTCGTTCTTCAGAAGATTGCCGAGTTCTTTGTTCAGGTACTCCTTGAGCAGGGACATCAGTGTGACGATCTCGAAGCGCGGCCGCTTCCAGTTCTCCACCGAGAACGCGTAGAGCGTCAGGGCGTCGAGCTCCAATCGAGCGCAGGTCTCGACTGTCTCGCGCACGGACTCGATGCCCGCGCGGTGTCCGGCGACCCGCGGCAGCCCCCGCTGCCGGGCCCAACGGCCGTTGCCGTCCATGATGATCGCGACGTGACGCGGAAGCCGCGACAGGTCTGCCGAGTCGAGGAGTTCGCGCTCCGCGCTGCCGGGAGCCGCCAGGTTGTCGAGTTGGATCACGACGAAAGTGTAACCCCCGGCGATTCAGAAGCGGACTGGGGGACGGGGGGACTGGGGGACTGGGGGAAAAGGCATTTCGCTTCGCCCCATCCCCCCGTCACCCCGTCACCCCGTCTCCCCGTCCGTTTCGTAGTGCACCCGCACGAGCGTGAGTCCACAAGCCTTCGCTTTGGGCGCGAGCAGCCTCCTCTCCCCGGTCGCGAGCAGCTCTGCCACGCGGTCGGCGGGAGCCTTGCCGCGAGCGACGTCGGCGAGCACGCCGCAGATCGCCCGCACCATCCCGCGCAGGAAAGCGTCGCCGCGAAAGAGGGCGCGGATCTCCTCCCCCGATTCCTCGATTGCGAGGGAGTGGAGAACGCGCACGCCCGAGTCCTCCGCCGGGCTCCTCACGGCGAATACGGAAAAATCGCGCCGGCCGGGCAAGGCGGACGCGGCCTTTCGCATTTGCTCGGCATCGGCACGCGCCGCGATCGGGGCGACGAAGGGCGCCTCGCGAGGGGCAAGCACGGGAGCGCGGCTCCAGCGGTAGAGATACTCCTTCCAGGCCGCATCCCGCCGAGCGTGAAAGTCGGCTGCGGCCGGAGCGACGGAGAGCAACCTCGCATCCCCGGGGAGAAGCGCATTGACCCGGTCGCGGACGCGGAGCGGGTCCATCGGCCGAGGCAGATCGAAGTGCACGACCTGTCCGTCGGCGTGGACTCCCGCGTCCGTGCGCCCGGCGGCGACGGCGCGCACCGGCAGCCCCGAGAGGCGCTCGAGCGACTTCTCCAGAACTGCCTGCACCGTCCGCGGCGCATTTTTCTGAATCTGCCAGCCGGAAAAATGAGTTCCGATATAAGAGAGAACGGCGCGGTAACGCGCGGGGCTCGTCACGCGGTTCCGGCGGCGGCTGCCGGTCGAGAGCCGCGAAGTCTCCAGAGAAGCAGCACCGCGAAAGGGGTGTACTCGGCCGCGAGAACCATCGCGGGCGTGACGCCCGGAACTGGATAGAGGAGAAAGTAAGCCACAGGAACCGCGAAGGAGAGGTAGAGAAACGCCGGGCTGCGCTTCCACGCCGCGAAGGGAAGAATCCAGATCAGGTACCAGGGGTGCAGCGTTGGCGAGAAGATCATCAGCGCCGCAATCGAGGCAAACACCCCTCCTTCCAGATCGCGGGAGCGCCACGCAATTACTCCGAGCGTCGTCGCCAGCAGGACGCCCAGCAACAGCCGCGCGAAGAACGCTGGATAGAAAAAGGGGAACACTCGCGGCGACCAGGGCGGGTCGTGATGGCGCTCTTTCCAGTCGATGAAGACCTCTTTGGCCCGCTCGGGGAGCTCCGTGACTTCCATGGCCCTCACGGCAGCCGGGTAGAGGACCGAATTGAAGCTCCAGCGCATCGCGAACTGCCCGAAGTCGCCGGCTGGCCCCGCCCCGCCTCGGCCCGCGGCAAGCCATAGCGTGGAGGAGAGCAGCAGAAAGGCGGCGAGGCACGTCACTCGCCCTCGCCGGAAGATCGGGAGGACGGCCGCGAGCGAAACATACTTCGTCAGAAACGAGAGCGCCAAAGCCAGACCCGCCGAGAATCGACGGTCTCGCCGCAGAAAGATCAACGAAGCGAGGAGCAGCGCAACGCCCAGCCCGTCCAGGTGGCCTTCTCCCGCGACCTCCATCAAAGGAAGCGGGTGAAATGCATACAGCGCCGCCGCGAAGGCGCCGGTCTGTCTTTCGCCGTAGAAGAGCAACAGAATGACGGCCAGATCGGCCGCCGCCAAAAACGTCTTGAGGAGGAGCACGTTTTCGCCTCCGCCGAAGATGCGGAAAACCGCCTGAGCCGCAGGCGGGTATACAGTCAAGAACTCGCGATGAGCGACGCGGGCGCTCAGATTGCTGGAGATGTGGGCGAGCGCCGGATCGGCGGGCGCGTACCGGTAGGGCGAGATTCCCTCGCGGGCGACACGACCGTCCCAGAGATATCGGTAGACGTCCTCAGAGAGCTCGGGCGTTCGAAGGAGAACTGTGGCGCGCAGAATCGCACCGCAGCCGAGCAGGAATCCGGGTCCAGATGCAGATAGACTCTGGGCCGCCAGGAGGGAAACCAACGCACCGAAGAGGAAAAGGAGCAGAAAGAGTGGCAGGTGACGCCGGGCCTCCGGGAGGAGAAGAAACCCGAGAGCCACGGCCTCTCCCCCCGCAAGAATGAATCCGCGCGGCAGCCGACCATGACGACTGAAACCGCTCAAATTGCGACGCTGATCGTCTATTACGCCGTCCTCGGCCTTCTGGCGATGTACGGAGCCCACCGCATGCTCATGGTGGCGCTCTATTACCGGCATCGCCACAACGTCCCACGCCCGGCGGGGAAGCTCAGTCCGCTGCCCCGCGTCACCGTTCAACTTCCTCTCTACAACGAAGTGTACGTCGTGGAGCGGCTGATCGATGCCGTGACGCGCCTGGACTATCCGAAGGAGTTGCTCGAGGTCCAAGTGCTGGACGACTCGACCGACGAGACTCGCGAGGTGGCGCAGCGCATGGTCGACCGTTGTCGGGCTCAGGGGTTCGACGTCACCTACCTTCATCGGGAAGAGCGCTCGGGCTTCAAGGCGGGCGCCCTCCAGGCGGGCTTGCAGGTCGCGCACGGTGAATTCCTGATGATCTTCGACGCGGATTTCGTTCCGCGGCCGGAGGTCCTTCGGGAGAGCCTGTCCTACTTCACCGATCCGCAGATCGGAATGGTGCAGGCGCGGTGGGAACACTTGAACCGCGACTTCTCCCTGCTGACGCGCATCCAGTCAATCTTCCTGGATGGACACTTCGTCATCGAGCACACCGCCCGCCAGCGTTCGGGGCGGTTCTTCAATTTCAATGGGACGGCGGGAATCTGGCGGCGGCGCTGCCTGGAAGAGGTCGGAGGCTGGCAGGCCGACACCTTGACCGAGGATCTGGATATCTCGTATCGGGCCCAGCTCGCCGGCTGGCGGTTCATCTACCTGAAAGACGTGGTCGTCCCGGCGGAGCTGCCGGTCGACATGAACGGGTTCAAGTCCCAGCAGCACCGCTGGACCAAGGGCTCGATCCAGACCGGGAGGAAGCTTCTGCCCGCGATCTTCAAGAGCCACTTCCCGTGGAAGGTCAAGGCGGAGGCGTTCTTTCATCTGACGAACAACTTCTCCTATTTGTTGGTCGTGGTGCTCGCGCTTCTGATCGTGCCCGCCATCGTCATCCGAGAGCGGATCGGCTGGAGGCGGCTGGCGATCTTCGACTTTCCGCTTTTCTTCTGCGCGACCTTCTCCTTCATAGCCTTCTACTTTTCATCCCAGAGGGAGATCGGACGAAAGATCAGACCCACCCTCAAGTACATGCCGTTCCTGATGTCCTTCGGAATTGGCCTCTCCTTAAACAACGTCCATGCCGTTCTGGAGGCCGTCTTCAACCGGAAGACAGACTTCACGCGCACGCCCAAGTACCGAATCGAAGGAGACCACGGAGAATGGCGGGACAAAAAGTACCGTTCCCCCCGAAACTCTTCCGTGCTGGGGGAGGTGATCCTCGCCCTCTACTTCTTGGGCTCGATCGTCTTCGCGGTCAAGGAAAACTACTGGATCGGCGTCCCGTTCCTCCTCATTTTCTTCAACGGCTTCGCCTACACGGCCGCGCTGTCGTTGATCTTTCACTGGTCGGGAACTCCTCGAGCAACCCTCGCGCCCCCGAGGCCGCTGCGTGTCCCTGAATAGTCCGGGCTGACGCGCATGACCACGCGCGATCCGGTTTGCGGGATGTTCGTCGATCCTGCGACCGAGGCCGCATCGAGGGATTACGCAGGCAAGACTTACTCCTTCTGCGCGCCCGGATGCGCCGAGGCCTTCGACAAAGACCCGAACAGATATGTGACAAGCGGTCGAGAGTCGAGGGTCGCAGGTCGAAAATGGAGGCGGCATCAGGCGAGGCTGCCGATGTTTAGTGTCGAGAGCGGCGAGCCGAAAATCGAGAGCCCGACCCCGGTGAAGCAGATTCCACCTCGCGACTCCCGTTCCGCTCTGCGAAGCAGCCCTTCGGAGCGCAGCAAGAGCCTCTCTTCTCCCGGCCAGAAATCCCTTTCTCTCTCGGTCGAAGGCATGCACTGCGCCTCCTGTGTCGCGACGATCGAGCGGGCGCTAACGGAGGTGCCGGGCGTGGCTTCCGCGTCGGTCAACCTCGGCACCGGAAGGGCGCAGGTCGAGGGGGAAGGTCTCAATCACGCGCGACTGATCGAGGCGGTGCGGGAGACCGGCTACGACGCGAAGCCTGCGCGCGCCGTCTCACCGGCGCAGGACCAGGAGCGGCGCCGCAAGGAAACCCGCGACGTTCTGGTGCGGACGATCTTCGCGGCGCTCTTGACGGCGCCGGTGGTCGTGATCTCGATGGCGGACTTGCATTTTCCGGCCCGCGATTTCCTTCTCCTCCTTCTGACGCTGCCCGTCTACTTCTGGGCGGGCTGGCCCTTCCTCTCCGGGATGGTCCGGACTCTCTCGCATCGCACCGCCAATATGGACACCTTGATCGGGCTCGGCACGACAGCCGCTCTCTTGCTTTCGCTCGCTTCGACCCTCTTTCCAGACTCCGTCGCTCGAGCGAGCCACGGCGGGATGGCGCCGGTCTACTACGAGGCGGTCGGCGTGATCCTGACGCTTCTCCTGCTCGGCCGGTATCTGGAGACAAGCGCGCGCGGGAAGACCTCCGCCGCGATTTCCCGCCTGCTCGATCTCGCGCCCAAGCACGCGCGGCTGCGCCGGCGCGGCGTCGAGGTCGAGGTGCCGCTAGACGAAGTCGTCGTGGGCGATCGGCTCTCCGTCAAGCCGGGCGACGCGATCCCCGTCGACGGTGTGGTCTTGTCGGGGTCTTCATCCGTGGACGAGTCGATGGTGACCGGTGAATCGGTCCCGGCGGAAAAGCAGGTGGGCGACCGGGTCATCGGCGGCACGATCAATCAGAACGGCGCGCTCGAGATGGAGGCCCGCGCCGTCGGAAGCGACACCGCGCTGGCGCAGATCGTGCGCCTGGTCGGCCAGGCCCAGGCGTCCAAGCCTCCGATCCAGAAGCTCGCGGATCGAATCGCCGGAGTCTTCGTTCCGATCGTGCTGATGATCGCGGTCGCGACTTGGGTCGCGTGGTACGTCATAGGTCCCGAGCCTCGCGCTCTCTTTGCCACCGTCGCGCTGGCTTCGGTCCTGGTGATCGCCTGCCCCTGCGCGCTCGGCCTCGCGACACCCACCGCGATCTTAGTCGGCACCGACCGTGGAGCGAGATCGGGGATCCTGTTCCGCAACGCGGACGCTCTCGAGCGCGCGCGCCGTCTGACGATCATCCTGGTGGACAAGACAGGCACCATCACGGAGGGTCGTCCGCGGCTGACCGACCGGGTGCGGCTGGCCGGCGCGGACGACTCGGAGGTCCTCGGGCTTGCCGCCGCGCTCGAGCAGGCCTCGGAGCATCCCTTCGCCCGGGCTCTTGTGGCGGCCGCGCGAGAAAAGAAGCTGCTGCTTCCCTCCGTTTCCGCCTTCCAGGCGATTCCAGGCCTCGGAGTCGAAGGAACCGTTGCGGGCCGCCGGGTCCTCGTGGGGAGTCTTCGTCTCTTCGAGCAGCGAGGACTGGAGATCGGCGCCGTACGAGACGAGGTGGACCGGTTTTCCGCCTCCGGCAAGACGCCGCTGCTCGTGGCGATCGACGGGAAAACAGTGGGCGTTCTTGCCGTGGCCGACCGGGAAAAGCCGACCTCGGCGGACGCGGTGCGGCGTCTCACGGCGATGGGCCTGAAGGTCGCGATGATGACGGGCGATCGCGCTCCGACGGCGCGCGCCGTGGCGGCTCGCGTGGGGATCGAGGAGGTCTTCGCTCAGGTGCTCCCGGCGGACAAGGCCGCGAAGGTCAAGGACCTTCAGAAGCGCGGCGAGGTCGTCGCGATGGTAGGAGACGGAATCAACGACGCGCCGGCGCTCGCCCAGGCCGACGTCGGCATCGCGATCGGAGCGGGCGCCGACGTGGCGATCGAGGCGGCGGATGTGACTCTCGTGGGCGGAGACCTGGAGCTCGTCGCCGATGCGATCAGCCTCTCCCGGGCTACGCTCGCGACGATCCGCCAAAACCTGGTATTTGCCTTTCTCTACAACGTCCTCGCGATTCCCATCGCCGCGGGCGCGCTCTACCCGGCGTTCCACTGGACGCTTTCTCCCATGATTGCCTCGGCCGCGATGGCCGCCTCGTCGCTGATGGTCGTCGGAAACAGTCTGCGGCTGGCCCGCCGGCGCCTGTGATGCTCGAGATCGTCTGGACCCTGGATCGGATCGTGGCCGTCGCGGGCGGCGCGTCGCTCTGCGTCTTTCTCTACGTCTTCTTCTTCGGGCGTCGGCGTGAAACCGCCGCGCGAGACACGGAAGTTGGGACACAGGAAGCCACGATCGTCGTGGCAGGGGGCTACGACCCCGACCT
>Ga0070707_100001652_pt1 | contig 21586 bp, 22 predicted proteins | sample KBSK5502metaG_FD_65468 | JGI IMG/M metagenome (GOLD analysis project Ga0070707, IMG submission 65468) | Corn, switchgrass and miscanthus rhizosphere microbial communities from Kellogg Biological Station, Michigan, USA - KBS K5-50-2 metaG | ecosystem: Host-associated > Plants > Roots >...
GAACTTGAACTTCCCGTAATCCATGATGCGGGCCACGGGCGGCCTCGCCATTGGTGCGACTTCGACTAGATCCAGTCCCTGTTCGATCGCCGCGGCGAGCGCCGTTTCGACGTCCATGATGCCGAGCTGCGCGCCATCGGCAGCGATTACCCTGATCGGACTAATGCGGATCTGTTTGTTGACGCGTACGCGTTTGGTTGTGTCCTGGATACGAGCCCCGTTAACTGAAAGAAAACAAAAACGCGGCCCCCTTTTTCGGAGTCCGCGCGGAGAGATGTAGCCCAACTAAGGGTTATCCCGTGGCTTGAACTCCTGTAGCACGCCTCGAAGATCGAGGGCCAGAGGGTGGAACGATCCGCCCGGATCGTCCGCTTATCGCTTTGTGAGGACGGAAGATAGGCGTCGCAGGTTACATCTGCAAGCTGACCAGCCAGCTTCCGGGCGCTTCGCTCGATCCCTAGATTCGCCCGTATGACCAAGAACGTCATCGGCGGAAAAGTCGAGAAGCGGATTTCGGTGGACGGGATCGGTGGCGTGTTCATCTACGCCAACGACGCCAAAGCGCTCTCGAACTGGTACGCGCATCACTTCGGTCTCAGGCTCGAAACTTACGAAGATGGAAAGGTTTACGGGACCGAGTTCAAGTACCGTCGCCTTGGTGATTCGTCGCAGGTCGACTCGACCGTATTCTCGATTTCGCAGTCCAAGACGAATCTTCCCGCTGAGAGACGGGAGTGCGTGATCAACTACCGTGTGAAGGACCTGCAGGCGTTTCTCGATCAGCTCAAAGCGGATGGGGTTGCGGTCGAGAGAACGGAGGACTTTGACTACGGAAGGTTTGCGTGGATAAGGGATCCGGAAGGAAACAGGATAGAGTTGTACCAACCGCTGTCATAACCCTGAACTGCAAAGACAACTGCACTGCTGGTCGCTGTCAGCTTTGGCAGCTGGGAGCTGAGCGCTGCAGACGACGGGACAGATCTCCTTTGCTATCTTATCCACAACTCTCGTTTTCCTCTACGAGTTCGCGATCTGTCCCGACTGCAGTGAAGCGGCAAGCTAACAGCTTATCGGCTATCAGCGACCAGCGGTGTGTAGTTCGCTTTTGACCTTCAACTCGACCCGCTAACCAATCTGTACGCCTTCCCGTCGTGCTCGATCCGTCCCCACGCAGTCGACGCATCGTGCTCGAATATCACGAGCCAATTCTCATCGACGGCCTGCTTCAGGATTCTGCGTTTCGTCTCCAGTGTGACTAACGGCTCGAGGTCGTAGCCCATGATCCAGGGCAGCGGCAAGTGTGCTTGGGTGGGAACGAGATCACCGAGGTAGAAGGCGCGCTCGCCCGCTGATTCGATCAGGACGCTCTGGTGGAAAGGCGTGTGTCCGGGCGTGGGGATCACGCGGACCCCTTTCACGATCTCCTTCTCGCTCGCCACGAACTCGACTTTGTTGGCGGCCTCGACCGGGGTGTAGTTACGGTCGAAGTAGCTGGCGGCGGTTCGCTCGTTAGGGTGCGTGGCGAACTCGTACTCGCCGCGCTTGATGATGTACGTTGCGTTGGGAAAGCTGACCTCCAGCTGCCCATCGGGACGGAGACGTGTGTTGCCGCCGGCGTGATCGAAGTGGAGGTGGGTGTTGATGACGAGGACGATGTCCGACGGACGCACGCCGACGCGCGCCAGTCCATCCTCCAGCATCGTCAGGCGACCTCCCCCCTCATTTTCAATCCCGTAGATGTCCTTGAATTTCTCGTTTTCCTTGTTGCCCGCGCCGGTGTCGATAAGAACGAGACCCGACGGATGCTCGATGAGCAGGGTTCGCATGCCGAGCTGGATCCTGTTGCGCTCGTCGGCGGGGATCCGCTTTTCCCAGAGTGGTTTGGGAACGACGCCGAACATCGCACCGCCGTCGAGCTTCTGGCCGCCGGCCTGTATCGCGTGAACGGTGAGCGCGCCGATTGTGCGGCGCTCCACCATCGGGGTCGGTGCTGTCACGCGGTGGTGTCGCGCGTCACGGGCATCGGCATTCCAGACGGCCGGCGTTTTCTCCGCCGGCCGGCGGGAGCCCGCAACACGGTCTGGAGATCGCCCCACGTTCCGCAGCCGCGATCAGCAAGATCGGATAGCATCCGCACCAAACACTTCGCCGTCGCCAACGCATCGCCGCCGGCGCGATGCCGGTTCCGGATTTCGACGCCGTAGAATCGCGCGACGTGATCGAGCGATCGACGGGATAGCTGCGGCAAAACCTTGCGCGCCATTTTCACAGTGCACAGCCGGCGTCCGCGCAACTGACGACCGGTCGTGCGCGAGATCTCGCTGGTGATGAAGCGCCAATCGAAGTTGGCGTTGTGGGCAACGAAGACATTTCCCTCGAGCACGCGCATCAAATCGGGTACTACCCGATCGAAAGTCGGTGCGTCCTTGACCATGTCCCAGGTGATGTTGGTCAGTCTGCTCACGACCGGTGGAATGGGACGCTGCGGATTGACCAGCGTCTCGAACACCTCGACGATCTCGCCATTCCTGACGACGACCGCGGCGATCTCGGTGATTTTGTCGCTGAGCCAGTGACTACCGCCTGTGGTTTCTGTGTCGACGACAACGTAGGAGAGAGCGTGCAGGGCGTCGCTGGCGCCGGCCGGCGTGCGCGAACGGCCGGCTGATTCCGGATACGGCTTCGTTGCTGTATCCGCCAGCATCCATCGACCGTCGGCGGCGCGCGCGAACTGGGGACGACCCGCAAACATCGCGTGCGCCATGTGCTCGGCGACGATTCGCGGCGCACCAGGCAGGCTGCAGATGTGCCCGATCAGATCAACGACATCGGCGGGACCTGCCGAGAGATAATTGAGCGCGCGAGTGGTGAGGAGAGTTTCTTCCGGCTCGGAGTAAACTCCGCGCGTCACGTCCACGGATCGTCTCGCGTGATTGGACAGGTCATGCAATGCGGGCCGCCGCCGCCGCGCACGAGCTCGCCGCCCTCGAACGTAATCGCCGCCCGCTGATGCGTCATGATACCGGTTTCGTCGGAAAGAAAGTCTGATGCGGTAATCATTTTGAAGCCTGCTTTTTCCAGCTCTCGCAACGTGGTCTCGTTTCGTGCGTATGAAGTCACCACGCCGGGGCGCAGTGCAGTAAAGTTACAACCGGATGCCCACTGCTCGCGGTCCTGCGCGATTCTTCGCGAGCCGCCGCACAGCAGAGGTTCCATCGGCATCCCGCACTGCTTGAGCGCGGCGAACAGATCAGGTTGCTCCCTCATGTGGCTCTCGCCTTTTCGCCAATAAAGTATCGGCAGGCGATACGGCCCGATGAAGTGGGGCGGATATATGACGCACAGCTCGCGATCGACGTGGGTGAAGATCATGTCGAGATGGATCGCCGTTGCTTCCTGTGGCATCACCACCACTATGAGATTCTTGACCTCAGTCTTCTCGAAGACAAGCGTTGCGAGTCCGTCGATACCGGCGGGACTCGATCTCTCGCTGAAGCCGATCAGCAGCACATCTTCGCGCAGTGGATGGACGTCACCGCCCTCGAGAGTGTGGTTCGACCGACGCTCCGCCGACCCGTCATAGAGGATTCCCTTGTTGGCCAGCTTCGGGTGCGACGTGAAGAGCGCTTTCATGATCAGCTCCTCCGTCCATCGCGCGTGAAAGCGCATTGACCCGATCATCATGTTCTGATTTATCGCCATCGCCGAATCGCGGGTGAAGAAAAGATTGGGTAGCGGCGGTAGCGAGTAACTGAACTCGTTGAGAGTGCGGGAGAGTGGACCGGGCTCTTCCTCCTTTCCCTCGATCAGAAGATCGACGACCCCACGTGGCGGCAGTCCGCGCAACTCCGATGCAAGCGGCTCGGAAGGCACCACGTCGAGCGTCTCGCGGATGATCAGCTCGCGGACTGCCGAATCTTCGAGGACGTCGGTGAGCAGATCGCGGACGTGCAGCACTTCGCAAAACCGCTCCAGCACCTGGACGAAGCGGCGATGTTCGCGCTTGGCCAGGTCGGCGTCGACGATGTCGTCGTAAAGAAAATCGGCGCGCGTGCTCGGCGTGACCGCGAGCAGCTCTTTGCCCGGGCTGTGGACCAAAACGGTGCGCAACGCGCCAATTTCTGAGGTGACGTGGACTGGCATGCGGGGAAGATACCCGGCCGATGTAGGGTAACGAAGGGTTGAAAGTTCGAGCGACCTTTTACTCGCCTTCTGACGTAACGCGTTGCGGGGTGCGGGTAGCACTGTTCCCGGTTGCCGGTGAACTGCGGTGCGAACTTGTCAGCCCGCCGTCTACGGTAAAATCAACTGCGGTTGTCTTTGCCATCACGCCCGCAGGACGGTCTTGTTTCTTGCCCTCTCCCTCTGGTCCCGATTACTTTGTGAATTACTTCACAAGCACGATTTTGAAGCGGATCGCCGAATCAACTGTCAGACGCCTTTCCCTCTATCTCAGCTTCCTCGAGGGCATCGAGCGGCAGGGCCTTCAGACCGTCTCCAGCGACGAGCTGGCGCGGCTCGGTGGGACCACGTCCGCCCAGGTTCGCAAAGACCTGTCCCTCTTTGGATCCTTCGGCAAGCGCGGGCTGGGATATTCAGTCCCTGAGCTTTCCGAGAAACTCCGCGAGATACTCGGCCTCGGCAAACAATGGCGCGTCTGCATCATCGGCGCCGGCAAGATTGGCGCAGCCCTCGCGCGCTACCGCGGATTCGCTGACCGCGGGTTCATCGTCACGGCGGTTTACGACATCGATGAAGCGAAAATCGGCAAACGCTGGGAATCGCTGACCGTTCGTCCGGTGTCGGAGCTGGAGAAAGACGCGGCGAAACAGGATTTCGACATCGCGGTCGTTGCCACTCCCGCGGAAAGCACGCCGGGAGTGGTGAAGCAAGTGGTGCGCGCCGGCATCAAAGCCATTTTGAATTTTGCGCCGATTCAGCTTTCGGTCCCGGCCGACGTTACTGTGCGCACGGTAAACATGGCAATGGAGCTCGAAGGGCTATCGTTCGCGCTTTCAAATCGCGGCGACTAACTGCACCTGCAAAGACAACTACACCGCTGGTCGCTGTCAGCTTTGGAGCTAGGAGCTTAACGCTGCAGGCGACGGGACAGACCTCCTTGGCCCTTTGAGGGCCCACCGTTTCCTTAACTCCAGTGCGATCTGTCCGGCGTGGGCAGCGCCAGGCTAACGGCGCAGCGGCTGACAGCGACTAGCGGTGCCTTTCTCAGTTCGTCGTTTCGCCGAGCAAACGAAATAGCTTCGCGAACTTTTCTGGTGTGATTACCTCCGGCCTCGCCGTCGGTTCGATGCCCGTTTCCTCAAGAATGGCCGTAGCCTGATCCGCCGACATCCCGCGCACCGATCGCAAAACGCGCTGCATCTGCTTCCGTCGCTGGCCAAACGCGGCTTGCACGAACGCTCGGAACGATTCAAGAGAGTCGGGAGGAACGAGCGGTTGTTCCAACGGCGTGAGTCGCACCACCGCCGATTCGACTTTGGGCGGCGGCCGAAATGCGGCAGCTGGAACGGTCAGCACCTGCTCAACGGTCGCAACCACCGCAATGTTGACTGTAAGTGCACCGTACGCTTCGTCTCCTGCCTTCGCCGCCATCCGCTCGGCGACTTCGCGCTGCACCAGGAAAACTGACCGCCTGGGCATCGGCGGCTCCAGCGCCCTGAAGATGATCGGAGTCGTGATGTAATAGGGAACGTTCCCAATCAGCAGAAAATCGCGACCTGCCTCTGCGCGAAGCTCGACGTCGAGAAAATCGTCTTCGACAATCTCAATGTTGGTTTGGTCGCGGTACCTCTCACGCAGGCTCGCCGCAAGCGCCCGGTCGATCTCCACGGCGATCACCCATCCGGCTCGTTCCAGCAGAATGTCCGTCAGCGATCCGCGACCAGAGCCTACCTCGACGACGGTGTCGCTCGACGTTGGCGCCAGCGCGTCGACGATCGCGGTGAGAATATTTTTGTCCGAGAGAAAATGCTGGCCGAACTTCTTGAGGACCGGCGGTTGTCGACCACGCCCGCCGGGCGCGCGCGCCATGTTCAGCTCCTGACCACCACGAGTGTAAGATCGTCGCGCCGCGTCACCGCCCGGGTGTGAACCTCGAGCATCTTGAAGACCCGATCGACGATGATCTTGGTGTCGTTTTCGCGGTTCTCCTTGATCAATTCGAGCACGCGCTCCTCCCCGAGTCTTTCGTCCCTCAGGTTGCGCGCGTCGCTGATGCCATCCGTGAACAGCACCAGCAGATCTTTCTGCTTCACCCAGCTCAGCGACGCCGTGTTCGGCACGTCCGCGACTATTCCGAGCGGCGGATTGACGGCAGCGAGACGCGTGACGGTTCCTTCCTGACTGATCACGAAGGCGTGCGGGTGACCGGTGTTGGCGTAACTAAGCTTCTCCTGATCCGGATCGACGACTCCGTAGAACATGGAGATGAACATCTCGGTCGACTCGAGCTCGTCGCGCAACGACTTGAGTAGAGCGCCGAGCATTTCCCCGGGGTTGACGAAGTTCTGGGCGTGAATGGCAGACGCGCTCATCGTCAGCGCCATTATGAGCGCGGCACGATAGCCGTGGCCGGAGACGTCCCCGATCATCACTCCGGTTTTTCCGTCGCGAAGCTTGAACAGCTGGTAGAAGTCTCCGCCCACGCTCTCCGCCGGAACCACGCGCGCCGTGACTTCTGCTTCCGGTGCAACGCCGTCGGTCGAAGGAAGGAGCTTCATCTGCAGGTCGTGCGCGAGGTTCATCTCCTGCAGCAGCCGCTGGCGATCGAGTGACGCACTAACGAGGCGCGCGTTCTGAATCGCCGTCCCGATTTGCGTGGCGATCGCGGTGACGAGCTTCTGGTCGCCGGCGGTAAAAGGCTGGCGCGAACGTCGATCGGCGAGATTCACTACTCCCAGCGGCTGGCCTCCGGTCGGCGTCGTCCACATGATCGGCACCGACAGCATCTCGCCGCGCCCGTAAGGGGATTCAGAACCGAACGTCACTCCCTTCCCCACCACAATCAGCGGATGCTGGGTACGGAAAACGCGCGCCGAGACGCTACTTGGATCATCGGCATTGATCGGCAGAATTTTTTCTTTTGGAACGCCGAGTGCCGCGACGGCTTGGAGAGTATTGGTGCGCGCGTCGTGCACGAGAATGGATGCCACCCGTGCGCCTACTGTCTCCGAGATTTCAGTAAGGATCGTTGCCGCCGCATCCTCGAGTGTGACGGTGCGTCCAAGGATTTCGCCGATCGTGTAGAGGAGGTTGATCTCCTCGTAACGCTCCGCCAGCTCGGTCGCGGCGTGCTCGACTTCCAGCGCTGCCTGGGTGAATTGCGACACGACAGGCATCAACAGCTTGATGTGTCGCTCTTCCGGCGCATATGAAGGGTCGCAGGGTCCAACCGTCAACCAGATTTTTTTCGGTGACGGAACGCGGGTGACTAGCTGTGTCCCGAAGTTGGTGGGTATGGACTGTCCCGGCTCGTCCGGCAGGACATCGGGCATCTGCACTTTCGGACTGGAGCGGGCGATGATGGTCGGCGCCGAGCGGCCGTCACCGCCTGCCCAGACGGCCGCCTCACAGTGCGTTCCTTCGCGAAACGCAATGAGAACCGCCTCCAGCTCTTTCACGGACGGTGCAACGTCAGGCGGACGACGTTGCCCTTGTCGCGGAAGCTTTCCACGCGATCCATCAGCTGCCGCATCAGAAAAAGTCCGCGCCCCTCCTCTCTGGTGAGGTTCTCATCAGTTGTGCAATCGACAGTGCACTCGTCGACATCGAACCCCGGACCTTCGTCCACGACTTCAAAAACGAGGTCAGTGTCGCTGATGATGGCGCGGATGCGGACCTGCTTGCCGCCCGTCGCGCCATTTCCACGCAGGATTGCGTTCGATAGCGCCTCGGTGAGGGCCACCGGAATGTTCAGCGAGCATTTGGCGGGTGAGAGCTTGAGCTCGCGGCAGCGCTGCGTCGCGAGCTCCACTACTCCTTCTATGTATTCAATGTCGCTCGGGATTTGTAGATCGAACGCGACACGCGAGTCGCCCATTAAAAACTCTCTAGCGCGCGCTCCCGTGTGTCGGAGATCTGAAAGAGGGTGTCGAGCTTCGTCAGCTCGAATAGGGTCTGGAGATCATCGTTGAGGTTGGCCAGACGCAGCTCGCCGCCCTGCTCCCGAATCTTCTTCGACAACGAGACGAGCACGCCGAGGCCTGAGCTGTCGATGTACCCTGTCTGGCTGAAGTCGATCAGGAATTTCTTCTCGCCCTTTTCGAGCTCATCGAGGACCTTCTGCTTCAACTCCTGGCGATTTCCAACAATCAACTGACCTTCGACATCCACCACAACGACATCTCCCTGTTTCTTGATCGAGAAACTCATTCAGTTGTTCTCCAGTGTGGATCTGCCTGCGAAGGCGCGCGGTGCTCTGCTCACCCGGCCGATTGCAGCGCTGCAATTGCGGCCACGTTAATAATGTCTTCCCTCTCGGCGCCGCGCGAGAGATCGGCGACGGGATGCGCGAAGCCCTGAAGTATCGGACCGAGCGCCTGGGCGCCACCAACTCGCTGCACCAGTTTGTAAGCGATGTTCCCCGCGTCGAGCGATGGAAACACCAACACGTTGGCCCTTCCGGCTACCGGACTCGATGGTGATTTTCGGGCGGCGACCGACGGAGCCAGCGCCGCATCACCTTGCAATTCTCCGTCCACGGCGAGGTCAGGTGCACGCTCACGGATAATGGTCAGCGCTTCACGCACGAGATCGACGCTTGGACCCTTGCCACTGCCATGGGTGCTGAACGAAAGCAATGCGACGCGTGGCTCGTCGCCAACTATGAATTGCCGGTCGTGCGCGGCGGCGAGGGCGATGTCGGCGAGGTTCTCGGCTGTCGGATAAGGAACGACGGCGCAGTCGGTGAACGTGAGGACTTCGTCGACGTCCGCGCCAGAGCTAACAACCATGTAAAAGGCGCTCGACGCGACGCGCACGTTGGGCGCGAGCCCGACGTTGCGAAGCGCGCTGCGGAGCACTTCCGCCGTCGTATAAACGGCGCCCGCCACGCAGGCGTCCGCCTGCCCCTGAGCCAGCAGCCGATGCGCGAACTCGAGGGCCGGCTCGTCTTCGGCGTGGATCGATTTGAGACCAGACCGAAGCGAAGTCTCCGCCAGCATCGCGTTATCGGTCACGAGAATCGGGACCGCCATCCCGGTCCGATCAATCTCCCCGGCGGCGGCGAGTATCCGCTCGTCTCCGCTTTCAGGAAAGACTATCCGGCACTTGAGATCAGCCGCGCGCTCCCGGATGCGATCGACGAACCTCACTTCGCAAACTTCTTCGCCAACGCCTTCGCCACCGCCGGATGCACGAGGCCATTGAGATTGCCGTGGTGCTTGGCCACCTCGCGTACCACGCTGGAGCTGATGTACGTCGTCTCCACTGACGGCACCATGAACACGGTTTCGAAATTCTCCGACATGTGGCGGTTCATGAGGGCCATCTGGAATTCGTACTCGAAGTCACTCACTGCGCGGAGGCCACGGATGTTGAACTTCGCGCCGAGCTTGCGGGCGAAGTCGACGAGGAGGCCCTCGAAGGAAGTCACCTCGACGCATTTGTTGTCAGCGGTGGCAGCACGAATCAGGTTGACTCTTTCATCGATGGTGAAAAGCGCTTTCTTCGATGAATTCACGGCCACGGCAACCACCAGATGATCGACGAACTCGCAGCTGCGGTTAATCAGGTCTTCGTGCCCGCGAGTGATCGGATCGAAGCTTCCAGCATAGATGGCGGTCGTTGCCACTTTACGCCCCGCTGCGGTAGAAGGTGATTGCCGTCGAGCCATATTTGCGCGTCACTCCTCCCTCAGGCATCGCCGCCTTCGCCTCGTGCTCAACGCTCAGCACTCTGCTGAAGGGGCTCGCCTTCCAATGCTCCGCCAGTTTCGCGGCGTCGCCGGTCGTATAAGGTGGATCAGCAAAGGCGACATCGTAAGAAAGCGGCTCCAGAGACTCGGCGAAAGCGAGCGCCGATGTTCGATGGATTGTCGAGAGCGTATCAGCTTCGAGAGCGGCGATGTTCTCTTCCAGCGCGCGCAGACTCTTCGGACTTTTCTCGACGAAGTCGGCCGACGCCGCACCGCGCGAAAGCGCTTCGAGGCCGAGCGCGCCCGAGCCCGCGTACAGATCGAGCACACGGGCATGCGGGAGATCGAGCTGGAGAATGCTCATCCAGGCTTCTCGCACTCGATCGAGCGTGGGTCTAACGAGCGACCCGCTGGGCGCGCTGATTCTGCGACCACGCCAGCGGCCCGCGACTATGCGCACACGAGGATGTCCGCGATCCGCGCCTGCAGGTAACTCTCGCCCCGATAGTCATCGCGCTCGAGGCGGAACGCGATGTCGACCTTGGTGCCCGGCTGAAATTCCGCGGCCCGGGCTGCCAGTCCCCACCCGATGGCGTCGAGCGAACCAGTCCCCGTGTCGAGCACCAGCTTGAGACCGTCCTGGCCGACGGGGCGCGGCGGCCGGGCGATGGTGACGTTCCGCGCCAGGAGAACCGGCGTCGGGTTGCCGATGCCAAAGGGCTCGAAGTGCCGGAACAGCGATTCGATGCGACCATCCAGTCCCTCGATGCTCACTTCCAGATCGACGCGAATTTCAGGGACGAGATCTGCCGGCGTCAGAACAGATCGCGCTACTTCATTGAAGCGCGCCGCGAAGTCTGCGACCTTGGCTCGGGCGATGGTGATTCCGGCAGCGGCACGGTGCCCGCCATAGCGAAGCAGGTGCTGACGCGATTGACCGAGCGCGCCGTGGAGATCGAACTTGGGAATCGATCGGCCGGAGCCTTTCCCCTGCTCTCCCGACAGCGCGATCAGCACCGTCGGGCAACCAAATTCCTCAACCAGGCGCGACGCGACGATCCCGACGACTCCGGGATGCCATGTGTCGTCGGCGAGGACTATCGAGTACTGCTCGTCGAGATCCATCGCCAGCACCTTCTCGCGCGCTTGCTCCAGCGTCGCGCGATCGATTTCCTGGCGGCGGTGATTCAGCTCCTCCAGCTCGCGAGCAATCACGTTCGCTTCGTGCTCGTTCTCTGTGAGCAGCAGCTCGACTCCGCGAATGGCGTGGCCGAGTCGCCCAGCCGCGTTCAGTCGCGGAGCGAGAATGAAACCGATTCTTCCCGCGGTAAGCTCCCTCTTATCGAGGCCCGCTGCGCGTAGCAGCGCTCGCATCCCGATGTTGCGAGTCTCGCCCAGCATTTTCAGTCCCCAGCGAACGAAAACGCGATTCTCCCCCCGTAGAGGGGCAACGTCGGCGACCGTCGCCAATGCGACGAGATCGAGCATCGCCCAGATCGGATTTTCGCTGGCACCGAGCGCCCGTGCGAGTGCGAGTGACAGTTTCCAGGTGACCGCCACTGCCGCCAGATCCTTGTCCGGATACCCGTCACCGCTTCGCTTCGGATTCAAAACCGCCAGGCAATCGGGCAGCTCGCCGCTCGGAAGGTGATGGTCGGTGACGATGACATCAACTCCGGATCGACACAGACGCGCCACCGGATCAACCGCTCCAGTACCACAGTCGCAGGTGACGACGACCTTTGCTCCCGCCGCCAGCGCGGCGTTGACGCCGGCATCGCTCAGGTCGTAGCCGTCTTCGATGCGCCGCGGAATGAAGGGAGACGCCTTGCCGCCAAGCCATCTGATGACACGAGTGAGAATCGTAGTAGAGCAGATTCCGTCGACGTCGTAGTCGCCGTGAATGAAGACCAGCTCCTTCTCGCGAACCGCGCGCGCCAGACGCTCGACCGCTTTGTCCATCGACAAAAAGCTCAGCGGATCGTGCAGCCGATCGAGCTTCGGGCGCAGGAAACCCTTCGCCTCCTCGGCTGTCACGAAGCCGCGAATGAGCAGCAGTCGACAGACGATGTCAGGCAGCGATAACGCCTCCGCTAGCGCGCGGACGGCGTCTTCGTCTGGAGGTTTGGGGATGATCCACCGACCCGGTGTAACCGGGGCTGGTGGACGTTCCGAGGCGAGTGTTGTCACCGTCGGAAGTTAGGAGGGAACACGAGTCGTCTCAACCTTCCGCGTATAACAAAACCCCGCATGCTTCACAAACCTCGATCTGCCCACTCACGCTCATGATGTTGCGGCGCTGCAGGGGCACGGCAGTATCGCAATTCCCGCATGAGCCGCCGCGGAGTGCGTAGAGTGCCTGGGTCCTCTTGCCTCGAATTCGATCGTACTTTCCGAGCATCGGACGTGATACGGAAACGGCTCTGCCGTCCCGGTCGCGCTTCGCAGCATCGAGCTGGGTCTGCAGGGCGGATCTCTTTGCCTCGATCTCGGGTCGCGCCGCTTTCTGCTGCTCCTCGAGAGTGGCCAGCGCCTGCTTCGACGCGACGACTGCTGCGTTCATTTCATTGATTCGTCGCCCGAGGATTGCGATCTCGCTCTCGTCCTCCGCCATGAGGCGCCGGGTGGCTTCAACCTGCGCCGTCGCCGCGGTCGCTTCACGCAATCGCTTCACATCTTCGAGCTGATGGAGATTGCGCTCCTGCAACGCTCTGTGCTGGGAGAGCCGCGACTGCAGCTCCCTTTGCTTCTTTTCTTCCGCCTGTACCGCCGCTTGCGCTCGCGTCAGAGCGGCGGCTGTCTGTTCTCGTTTTCTGTCGAACTCTGCCAACTGTGGATCGAGCGATCGGATCTGGCTCTCAATCTCGCGGATCTTCAGGTCGTCGTCCTGGAGAGCCAGCAACGCTTCAACTTCCTGTTGCATCATCCCCCTCCAGCGGGCAGGTCGTCACCGGCGTTTCAACTTTCTTTTTTCGCACTTCGCCTCCGTGTAGGTCATCTCGCACCTGTTTGTCTGAACTTCTTGAAGTACTTGCGTCCCGTTGCGGTAAGCTCTTTTCTGATCGCGTCTTTCTCTGCGATCAGCTTGTCCTTGTCGGCTCCCTCGACGAGCGGAATGATTCGATCGAGCTCCGCCGCCCGGTGATCGAGGTCTCGCGCTCGTAGAGTTGCAAAGCTGTCGCTGATGGTTCGCTCCGGGTCGATCAGGATCGCGCCCTCGCCGAGGATATCCTCCACTGTCGCAATGGCCTCCTCATCAAGCTTCGCAGTGACCTCTTCGATTGTTGAATCGGGGCCCGCTTTTGCCAGCGCCCGGTAAATCGCCCGGTACTGAGGATCACGGAAGCTCTTGGGTCCAAGTTTCTCCACGATCTGTTCCACCCGTGATCGGTTGAGAAGCATCGCTCGCAGCAGCTCAAGCTCGGCAGACTCACCGCGTTCCCCGTGTTGGGCGCGGCGCTCGCCACGTCGAACCTTGGCAGTCGGAGATATTCGTGGTGCCGGTGGAGAGGAGACGTTTATCGACGGTGTCGGTCGTCCCCTGAGCTCGCGCTCCAGCACCTCGCGCGCGACGCCGCTGACTTCGCTAGCCCGTGAGATGTATAAGTCTCGCATGATTTCGTCCGACGCCGCTCGCACCGTGGGCAGGAGGCGATCCAGGGCCCGCCGCTTTTTCTGTAGTTCCGAGAACATTCCCGCACGCTCGAGCAGCTGGATCTTGCGATCGAACACATCGATTGCATCGTGCAGACGCGCCGTCAGAGCGGCCGCCCCATTTTTCTTGACGAAAGTGTCGGGATCCTCACCCTCGGGAAGAGTTACCACGCGAACGGATGCACCCTGGCGCAGTAGCTCGTCGCCCGACCGGAACGTCGCCTGGAGTCCAGCTCTGTCACTGTCGTAAAGAAGAAAGACGTTCTTCGTCAGTTTGCGCAGCGCTGCTGACTGCCAGTCAGTGAGGGCGGTTCCCATCGGCGCGACAACAGTAGTTACTCCGGCTGTCATCAACCTTACGACATCGAAGTAGCCCTCGACGACGAGCACGTGATCTTCCCGCCTGATGTCGTTTTTCGCCCAACTGAGTCCGTAGAGCGTTTTGCCCTTGGTGAAAGCGAGCGATTCCGGTGAGTTCAGGTATTTGGGTTCACCGGGGCCAATCAGCCGGCCACCGAATCCAATGTTGCGACCTACCGAATCGAGAATCGGGAACATCAAGCGGCCCCGAAAGCGTGGTCGCGGCTCGCTGCCGTCTTCGCCCTGTACGATGAGTCCGGCGCTGGCTAGACGCGCTTCATCGAAGCCGAGGGTGGCCATATAGTTTCGCAACAGTCCGATCTCGCGCGGAGCGAACCCAATTCCGAACTGATCGGCGACCTCGCGCGAAATGCCTCGCTGTTCGAGGTACTCACGCGCCTGAGTGCCGAGCGGGTCGTCCCACAGAATCTTCTGGAAGTACGCCGCAGCGGTGGCGTTGACTTCCCAAAGCGGCTCGCGTGGGTCCGGCCCCTCGCGACGTGAGTCGACCTCGCGAACTTCGATACCCGACTTCTCACCGACCATCTTTACCGCTGCCGGCCAGTCGACGCCGATCCTCTTCTGCAAGAAACGGAAAACATCACCGCCTTCCTTGCAAACGAAGCAGTAGTACATCCGCTTGTTCGGCGAGACGGAGAAGTTGCGGTGCGTACCCTGATGAAATGGGCACGGCCCGCGGAAGTCGGTGCCGACGCGCTTGAGGTTCACGTACTCGCCGATGACCTGGACGATGTCGGCGGCGTCACGAACCTGGTCGACGACGTCGTCGGGTATCACTTGAGCTCCACCACGGTGACACCGGCGCCGCCTTCGTTCCAGGCGCCGAGTCGGAAGTTCGTCACGCGCGATTCCTTGCGCAGCATCTCGGCGACGCGCTCGCGCAGAGCGCCTGTTCCCTTGCCGTGGATGATGCGAAGCGTCTTGAGGTCGGCGCGGACCGCGGCATCGACTGCATGCATAACGATGTCCTCAACTTCGCCGACGCGCATCCCTCGCAAATCGATTTCGCTCGCAACATGAACCTCGGGCAGGTCGCCGCGGATCGCGACGGCGACTTCCGGCGTGGCCGACTCGGCGCTGGAAATACGCAGGGATGCGCGCGGTACAGCGAGCTTCATCACGCCGACCGCGACCACCGCTTCACCGTCCCGAATCTCCACCACTCGTCCAATTCGCCCACCAAGTGTGCCGACTTCCACAAAATCACCGATGTTGACCTCGGCGTCTTCCGAAGCTTCACCGATCGCTGACTCTTCGCTCGCAATGCGCTCGAGCTCGCGGCCCTGCTCGCTGGCGAGACTCTCGATACGCCTGCGCGCTTCCCGCGCTGCTTCTTCGCCCTGCTCCGACGCCGCCTTGAGCTCTTTGATCGTGCGCTCGACGTCGCCGCGCGCTTCGAGAAGATACTGCCTCGCCTCGCTCCGTGACGCTTTTTCGATTTCCCGTTCACGCTCACGGGCGTTTTTTTCCCGTTCCGCCACACGGCGTGCGCGGTTCTTGACGTCCTGAGTCATCTCCGCGCTTTCGCGCTCGATCGCGGACAGCGACTTCTCGCGCGCCTCAAGCTCGGCGAGCAGGGCCGCGACTCTTCGCTCGTCGGCGGGAATCCGTTCCTCGGCGCGCACCAGAATTTCGCTGGGAAGGTTCAGATGCCGCGCGATACTGATCCCGTATGACCGACCAGGAATTCCCTTAGTCAGGTGATAGGTGGGCGCCAGTTTAACCGGGTCGAACTGGAGCGACGCGTTCACAACACCGTCGACCTGGGTGGCCAGCTCCTTCAATGCGCCAAGATGTGTCGTGGCAATCGACATCGTCCCCCGGGAGGTGAGCGCCTCGAGGATAGCGCCCCCGAGTGCCGCGCCTTCGATGGGATCAGTTCCCGATCCGAGCTCGTCGATCACCACCAGGGAATGACTGGTCGCTGATGTCAGGAGCTCGGCCAGATTCCTGAGATGAGCGCTGAATGTCGACAGGCTGGCGAGAATCGACTGCTCGTCGCCGACGTCGGCGTAGATGTCGTCGAAGATGGCGATTCGCGAGCCCGGATCGACCGGCGCAGGACAGCCGGCTTGCACCAGCGCCGAGAACAGACCAAGCGCTTTGAGGAGGACGGTCTTGCCGCCGGTGTTGGGGCCGGAGATGAGGAGAGTCCTCTCGGTGGCCGCCATCTCCAGATCGAACGGCACCACCTCGATTCCCTGCGCGGTCAGCAACGGGTGCCTACCCCGGGCGATCTTGAATCCCTCTGTCGCCTCCAACAGCTCCGTCGGCGCGCAACGGAACTGGATGCCGAAGCGCGCGCGGGCAACGAGCGAATCCAACGTAATCAGCGCATCGAGAGATAGTCCGAGCGCTTCGCGATGTGGCCGAAGCTTATCGGTGAGCTCGGCAAGTATGCGATCGACTTCTTCGACTTCTTCGATCTGCAGCTCACGGATGCGATTGCCTGCTTCTACTGCCGCTGGTGGCTCGACGAACAGCGTGCCGCCAGTCGCCGACGCGTCGTGCACAATTCCGCCGACGGCACCCTGCGCTTCGCGCCGAACGGGAATGACATAGCGGCCGTTTCTCACCGTCACTGACATGTCGGCGACGCGTTGATGCGGCTCAAGCTTTGACATCGCGCGCTCGAGGAGCTTGATCAGCTCGCCCTGTGCTCCCTGGAGCTCGCGCCGGATTTTCTTGATGGTCGACGACGCACCGTCTCGCACCTGTCCCTCATCATCGATCGCCCGCTCAATGGCCTCTTCGGTGCCTCGATTGACCAGGAGTGGCTCGACTTGTCCGGCAAGAACGGCGGTGACCACTGGAGAGGCGCGTCCGCGCAGTGATTCACGTGTGACACGCGAGCTGCGCAGCAGCGCTCCAATAACGAGCAGATCAGGCGCGGCGAGGGATGCCCCTTCGATTTTGAGCCGGGTGAGGGCTGACCTGGCGTCGGGCACGCCGTGCAATTGCCACGGCTCTTCGCGCGAGATGAGCGAGTGGACCGCGGCGAGGCGAGCGTGCTCCCGCTCAATCGCATCGCGATCGGTCATCGGTCGCAGTTCGCGCACCCGCTCGGCACCGAGCGACGACGAGGCTCGCTCTGAGATCAAAGCGAGAGTGCGCGGAAACTCAATGACGTTGAGCGCGTGCGAGTTCATGCTATCTCATACACTTGAATGACAAAACCCGAGCCTGCGAAGAATTCCGCGAGCCCGGGTCCTGTAAGTCTATGGTTTTTTTCACCCCTGCTTGCTTAGCTCCTCTCGGGCGATGGCATTGATCGTAGCCCCATCGGCCCGACCCTTGAACTGGGGAAGAACCTTTCCCATGACTGCTCCAATCTGCGTCGCACCGTTGGCAATTGCTGCTTTCACTGCTGCACGCAACTCGTCGTCACTAACCTGCGCGGGAAGATATTTCTCGAGCGCCGCTGCTTCGGTTGATTCCTTGTCCGCGAGATCCTTGCGATTACCCTTGGTGTACATCTCGATCGATTCGCGTCTGCGCTTGATCGATTTGCGCAGGACATCGATGACATCGGCGTCGGTCGGATCGCGTCTCAGCTCGATCTTCTTGTTCTTGATCTCGGAGAGCACGGTGCCTAGAAGCAGCGTGCCTGCCTTGTCCTGGGATTTACGAGCGGAATTGAGATCGCCCTGTAACCGGGCGAGCAGCGCTGACATTCCCTAGACGTGGCGGGTGCGGCGGTTCTTACGCATCGCCGTGTTCAGCTTGCGCTTCCTGCGCTCGCTCGGCTTCTCGTAGTGACGATGCTTGCGGAGATCGGAGAGTATGCCCGCCTTCTCGCACTTCTTCTTGAAGCGCTTTAGCGCACGCTCAAAGTTCTCGTCGTCATGGATTATTACTTCCGACAAATTCTACTTCCCCCCTTCGTGGCGAATCCAATCGCCGATTTAGGCCAGACTCTAAAGTTAGACGGCGCAGATACTTCGGTCAAGCAAAACCGCCCCGATTTCACATCTTAACGACATCTGTGCCGGTACGGCGGAGCGGGTCCTCTTCGCTCTGAGATCTCGCGCTGGGTCACTTATAGTCGCGGTTCCATCCTCCACTGTATTACTCAGTCGTCCCGATCCGATTCGCTCGATGGTCATCGCTGCGAGGACCCGCTCCGCCTTCCCTTCGAGATCTCTAGATGTGAAGCGGTCGTACTCGCGCCTGCGGGACAGCCCTTAACGCTACGGCGATAGCGCGCCGAGCTTTGCTCGGCAGTCTCCGCCACAAAAGTGGGCAGCGAACTTACGCGCGCTGAGGGTTCGGCGCTCCGCGCCGGCGCTTCGCGCCGCGCCAATCAGGATCTCTACAGTGAGGCGAGGGTGTCCTCGCAGCGATGACCATCGAGCGAATCGGATGGCACCGACTGACTCCGATTCGAGAGGATCGATCCGCGACCATAAGTGACCCAGCGCGAGATCTCAGAGCGAAGAGGACACCCTCGCCGACCAAAGACAGAGGTCCATTGCGTAGCGCGGCTGCGATGGACTATCCGGGCGGCCAAGTCATGTGCCGCCCCCCCAGGAGGTGCACATGTAGATGATCGACGCTCTGGCCTCCGTCCTTGCCGGTGTTGATCACCGTCCGATACCCGGTCTTGGCGATCCCCTCCTGCCGCGCCAGGGCAGCGGCGAGGGAAATCATTTTGCCGATGAGGTCCGAGTCGGTAAGATCGTCCAGTGACCCGATGTGCTTCTTCGGAACGATCAGAATGTGCGTCGGCGCCTGGGGATTGATGTCGCGGAAGGCGACCATCTCCTTGCTGTTCACGACCATCTTCGCGGGAATCTCACCGCGCGCGATTTGACAGAAGATGCAGGTTCGTGTGTCAGCCATTGGATTGCCTTGAGAGCGCCAGCGATGCCGCCGCGATCGCGACTCCAGCTACGCCGGCAGTCTCAAAACGTAGCGTGCTTTGGGTCAGCTTCACAGGGAGAAACGCGGCGCCGATGAACGCGTCGCGCTCACCTGGCTCCATGCCGCCCTCCGGTCCGAGCGCAATCGTCACCGGTGCTGTCATCGGCACGCCAGCCATCGGCTCACCGTCCGTCGCCAACAGGACCCTGGTGCCTAGTGGTGCCGCGGCAACCGCACGATCAATCGTTGCCTCGGGAAAGATGTCCGGCAGCCAGCCGCTTCCGCTCTGCAACAGCGCAGAAATCATCCGCGCTTTGACCTTCGACTGGAACGTTGCTCCCTCGCCGCGTGGCGAGACGCTCTTCGATCGACGCCACACCACCGGGCGCCAGCTGCTCACGCCGAGCTCCATCGCCTTCTCCGCCAGCCACAGCATTCGCTCCCTGTCGGCAACAGGAGCGAGGAGATGAATCGGGGCGGGTCTGGGTATCTCGGAGATCTCACTCACATCGACCAGCGCCGAGCTCTTGTTGGCTTTTACGAGGATGCCGACCGCTGCTTTGCCGAGGCCATTGAGGAGTGCGACACACTCTCCGACACCGACGCGCGCGACGCGGATGTGATGCGCCGCCTCGTCAGACAGATTGACGGTGCCGCCAACGGCGAACGAGTCATCGGCGGCGTAGAAAGTTGCTACCGGGGTGCGATCTGCACACTCCACCAGACGTCCTCCGTGTCTTCACGTTCGATCATCCAGCCGCCCGCGTCGAGCGCGGCAACCATCGCGGGGCGTTCATCGATTAGAATCCCGGCGAGAATCGCCTGACCTCCGGGAGAAAGCGCACTCCGCATAGCCGCCAGCATGGCGATCAGCACCGAAGAAATGATGTTCGCAAGTACCACGCGCACCGGAGCCAGCAATGGCAGTATGATCGTGCCGTCGCCCTCGATAACTTCGACCTGATCGGTCACGCCGTTCGCCTCGACATTCGCTTCAGCGTTGGCGATCGAATCGGGGTCGATCTCGACAGCGGCGACGCGCGCTGCTCCGAGTCGAGCGGCGGCAATCGAGAGCACCGCGCTTCCCGCTCCCAGATCGGCTACCACATCACCCCGACGCACCACACCGTGCATGAGGCGTATCACTCCGCGAGTGGTGGGATGCTCACCGGTGCCGAATGCCATCGCCGGATCGACGATTATCGTCTTCTCCGGATCGTATTGTGACGTCAGCCAGGGCGGGGCGATGACCAGCTCACCGACCTCGTGCGCTGAGACCGAGGCACGCCACGCGGAATAATCGGTCTCAGGAGCTTCGGCGATGGCGATCGATGCGTGGGGATCCGCCTGCATCACGGCATTGCGAATCTCTATAATTGGAGCGTCGGCCGGGAAATGAGTGACGACGGCTGGCCCGTCTTCGTGAACCCCCTGCGATCCTGACTCGAAGAGCGCCGCGATCACTCCGTCACGGTTCGAATCGGAAGTGACTCGCAGCGCGATCCAGCTCACGCCGTTACGCGCCGAGTGATTCTCTGATCTTGGACCACAGTCCTTTCGGACGCGGAGCTGGAACCGCCTGGACTTCCGAGAGACGGCCGATGAGCGTCCGCTCTTCCTCCGACAGATTGTCGGGAGTCCACAGCTGCAACCTGACGTGCAGATTCCCGGTCGAGCTCGAGTTGATCCTCGGCAGCCCGCGGCCGCGCAGGTTGAAGACCTGCCCGCTCTGCGTCCCGGGCGGCACCTGCAGATTCACGCTACCCGTCACCATTGGGACGTCGACGTTGGCGCCCAGTGCGAGCTGCGGATAGGTGACGAGCACCTCGGTGTAGAGATCCTCACCGTCGCGCTCGAAGCGCGGATCTTCCTCGACCTCGAACACGACGAGAATGTCGCCGCGTGGGCCGCCACGCGGACCGACGTTGCCAACGCCACGCATCGTCATGTACTGGCCGGTCGCCACGCCCGCCGGAATCCGCACCGCGATCTGCTTCTCACCGCGAACGCGTCCTTCCCCACGACACTTCTTGCACGGCGCCGCGATGACGGTACCTTCACCGGCGCAGGTTGGGCAGGGCGCGACGCTGATCACCTGACCGAAGAAGCTTCGCTGCGCGCGCCGAACTTCGCCGCTACCGTGACAGGTGTTGCATTTCGTCGGCGATGACCCCGGCTCCGCGCCGCGTCCTTCGCACCGATCGCACGGCTCCAGCAATTTCACTGTTACGGTCTTCTCGGCGCCGCTGGCGACTTCGGTCAGCGTCATCGGCATCGCGATCTTGATGTCGGATCCGGTGCGCGGTCCCCCACCACGACTTGTCGCCGAGGCGAACAGATCACCGAATCCGCCCAGTCCGCCCAGGTCGCGCATGAAGATGCTGAGCGCCTCGGATAGGTCGACGTGATGGAATCCGCCGGCGCCACCGCGCAATCCGGCCTCGCCGTAGCGATCATAGACTGCGCGCTTGTCCGGCTCACGCAGCACGTCATACGCCTCGGTGATTGCCTTGAATTTCTCCTCGGCTTCCTTCGACCCGTTGTTGCGATCGGGGTGATACGTCATCGCCAGCTTGCGATACGCAGTCTTTATTTCTGCATCGCTGGCGCTCCGTGAAACGCCGAGCGTGTGATAAAAATCAGCCATGTACCCTTGAATTCTCCTTCAACAAATCAGTCACCAGCTCCGACGCGTGCGTGACGAGCGAGATCACCTTGTCGTACGGCATCCGCGTCGGTCCGATGACGCCAATTACTCCACTCAACGGCCCCGCGTGATACGACGCGGTCACCACCGAGAAACTCGCCAGGCGC
>Ga0070707_100001654_pt1 | contig 21570 bp, 20 predicted proteins | sample KBSK5502metaG_FD_65468 | JGI IMG/M metagenome (GOLD analysis project Ga0070707, IMG submission 65468) | Corn, switchgrass and miscanthus rhizosphere microbial communities from Kellogg Biological Station, Michigan, USA - KBS K5-50-2 metaG | ecosystem: Host-associated > Plants > Roots >...
CACGAGCTGCTCGCCTCGCGCAGCGAATCGACGCAGGGGCGCAGCCTTCGCGTGATGGTCCCCGTTTCCGTGCGGTCGAAGGCGGAGGCGGGGGACGTGGGGAACCGCGTCGCGCCGGCGTTCGTGGAGATCCCCATCGGTCGCATGGGCGCTCGATCGCGGCTGGCGAAGGTGCGGAACGCGACGGAGGAGCTCAAGTCGTCGTCGATGGCGGTTTCGGCCGATGCCATCATCGGCCTCGGAGCCTTCGCCCCGCCGGCGCTGCACGCCATGGCCGCCCGCGTCGTCTCGCGCGGCCGGTGGTTCAACCTCGTCGTGTCGAACATCCCCGCTCCGCAGATGCCCCTGTATCTGGCGGGCGCGCGGCTCGTCGCGAACCACCCCGCGATGCCGCTCGGCGAGCACGGGGGGCTCTCGATCGGATGTACCTCGCTCGGCGGGACGATGGCGTTCGGCCTCACGGCCGACTGGGACACCTTGAAGGACATCGACGTCCTGGCGCGCGGCATCGAGCGCGGCATCGACGAGCTGGCTTCGGCGGCCTCGAGGAAGGTTGCGAAGGCCCGTTAGCGCAGGGTCGCGGCGTACCAATCCGCGACCTCACCCAACCACCGACCGGGCGCTTCCATCTGGGGGACGTGGCCGACCCTGGGGAGGATCCGTCCTCGCCAGGACGGGTAGGTCGCCAACGCCGCTTCGGCGAACCGGGCGGGGACGAACCGGTCGCGGCGCCCGTGGATCACGAGAACCGGGCAGCGGACCCCTCCCAAGGTTCTGATCCCCAGCGACGGCGTTCGGACGTACGTCGCGATCGAGCGCGCGGCCTCGATGAAGTTCTTCGGCTGCTCCGGGTCATCCCGCGTATCGCGCACGAGCTCGACCTGGAGCCGGATCACCTCGTCCGGGATGGAGCCGGGGTCGGCGGTCAACAAGCGAAGACCGAGCGCGACGAACGTCTCCGGGCTCATCGAGCGACGGCGGGCGCGTACCAGACGTTCGCCGACGCCGTCGAGGCCGTAGAGGGAGAAGGCAGCGAGGACCGCGGGGTGCGGGAGACTGCCACGCGTCCACGGGAACACGGAGGCGCTGAGGACCAGCCCGGCCACCCGTTCGGGTGCGACCGCCGCATAGACCGAAGCGATCAGCCCGCCCATCGAGTTGCCGATCACGACGACCCGGCCGGTGGCCGCCTCATCGATGAAGCTGTTGAGGGAACGGCGAAGGTCCATCACCCTCGTGCCGCGCCCGGACGCAGGCGACCGGCCGAACCCGGGGAGATCGAGTGCCAGGACCTGCCCGAGCCCCGAGAGCCCGATCCCGACCTGCAGCCAGTTGAGGTGCGATCCTCCCAGTCCGTGAACGAGGACGAAGGTCGTGTCCGGTGGACCGTCCCACCTTCGATAGACGACGGGCCCGTCGAGGTCCACGGTTCGCATCGGCGGAAGCTCGATGGGCATCCGGGGAGCCTACCGAGGTGGGCCCGAGCTTCCGGTTGTCCCGAGGAACCCCACATCGCCCGCACCGCGCCGTCGGGCATAGAAGCGGGGCCTTCGAACGTTGAAGGGTTCGGTGGCGTAAAGGAGGGGAGGGCGGCGGCCCGGAAAGGCCAGATCGAGGGTCCGACCAGGGCTTTCACACGACCTCCACACCCGTACACACGGGCTGAGCTTTACAGACGTAGGACCACGACCTACCATGGAATCGAGCGGCCAAGGCGTTTGCCCAACATGCGTCTGCCCACACCAGCCGCTCGCGAGGGATGACCCGAGTTCTCGATGACCAGGCGTGCCGCGCCGTGCGGCGGCCCGGGTCACGAGGAGGAGCGTGATACGAAGTGCCCGAGCCGGCGCGTCCCCTAGGGACCGACGACGCTGACGATCTCCGCCTCTACCTGGAGGCGGCGGCGCGCGAGCCGCTGCTTACCAAGGAGGAAGAGGTGGAGCTTGCCATGACCATCGAGGGCGGCAAGGAGGCCGAGGATCGCCTCCGCGCCGGCCGCCTCCGTTCCGAGAAGAGCATCGCGAAGGCCCGTGCCGACGTCCGCAAGGCGGAGGCGGCACGCCAGCGGTTCATCATGGCCAACCTGCGACTTGTGGTGTCCGTGGCCCGGAAGTACCAGGGCCAGGGCCTCCCCTTGCTGGATCTCATCCAGGAAGGCAACATCGGGCTGATGCGCGCGGTCGAGCTGTTCGACTGGCGCCGCGGCTTCAAGTTCTCGACGTACGCGACCTGGTGGATCCGTCAGGGCATCACGCGGGCGATCGCGGATCGCTCTCGTTCGATCCGCCTTCCGGTGCACATCCACGACCGGCTGCGCAAGCTCAACCGGACCCGGTTCCAGTTCGCCCAGTCGATGGGCCGCGAGCCCACCCGCGAGGAGCTGGCCAAGGCGCTGGATACCACCGTGGATGAGATCGACGACCTGACCGAGATGGGTCGGCGTGAGCCCCTGTCCCTGCAGTCCCCCGTTGGGGAGGACACCGAGCTCGGTGACCTCATCGAGGAGGTCGACTCGGACGCGGCGTTCAACGAGGTCGAGGACCAGCTTCTCCGCGAGGAGATCGGCGGGGCCGTGGACAAGGTGCTCGACGAGCGCGAACGCCACGTGGTGGCCCTGCGCTACGGCCTGGAGAACGGGCAGCCGCTGAGCCTCCGGGAGACCGGGAAGGTCCTGGGGTTGTCCGGGGAGCGCGTCCGGCTGATCGAGCGCGAGGCGCTCCGGAAGCTCCGCGACTCCAACCTGATCAACGCGGTCGCGCTCGGCGGCTGAGCCGCCGAGCACGACCCGAGGTTCCAAGGGGCCGCCCCGAAAGGGGCGGCCCCTTCGCTGTTCAGCCGCCCGCCCGCGCTTGCCGATGACTGAGACGGGATGGAGGTCTCGGCGTTCCGCGGCAATGCTCCCGCGAACATCTCAGCCCCTTCGCTCGATGGGAAGGGTGGAGATGAGCCCGATGGGCGGGAGCACGAGCGTGCCCTCGTCCGGCGAGCTCAGGACGGAGATCGAGATGCCTTCGGCGAGCTCTATCGCACCCACCTGCCGGCCGTGTCCAGGCTGGTTCGGTTCCGGCTGGGCGCCGAGGACGAGGACGCCGTCTCCGAGATCTTCCTCCGAGCCTGGCGAGGGCTCCAGTCCTACCGCGACACGGGCGTTCCCTTCGCCGCGTGGCTCTACGGGATCGCCCGTCATGTGGCGATCGACTCGGTCCGCAGGCGCGGCCGGGACGAGCCCCAGGATGAGCTTCCCGAGCGTGGGGTGGAGCCGATGACCGCCGAGATCCTGACCTTGCGCGGTGCGATCGAGCACCTCCCAACCGAGCAGCGCCAGGTCATCGAGCTGAAGTACCTCGTGGGCATGACCAACGAGGAGGTCGCGGCGGCCATGGGCACCACGCCCGGGGCGGTCAACGCGAAGCAGTGGCGGGCCCTGAAGGCGCTCGCGGACGTGCTGGAGGAGCGGGCATGAGCGAGCTGGATCGCGATCTCGGGGCGTGGGCTCGCGAGGAGCTGTCCCGCGAGCAACTCCTCGCCGAGCATGGGACGGCGGCCACGGCGCTCGTCGCGGTGCACGACCGTCTGACCGGGGCCGCCGCTGCCGTCGCGGTGCCCTCGGCCGAGGCAGGTTGGGCGGCGCTGCTGGCGAGGATCGACGCTCCGGCCCCAGTGGTGCCGCTCCGTCGTCCGCGGCCGAGCAGGGCGCTTTCGATCGCCGTTGCTGCTGCCCTCGCGCTCGCCGGGATAGCGTTCGCCGCATCACGTGGGTGGCACGACGGCTCCCCCGTCGTGTCGCCCGCCACCACCGTCCCGACGGTCGCCGATCAGTTCTCCGGGTCGCATGGCCCGCGCGGCGCGCCCGGTCCGACCCCCCCGAGAACATCGCCCTCCGGTGACCGGCACTCGGGCTCCGGCCCCTCCGCACGCGGCGGCACCCCACCCGGAGCTGCCCCCGGCATCGACGGCGGCGGATCGGCGAAGCCCCGGGACGACCCTCGTGACCGGGACCAGGGAACCGGGAACGATGGGTCCCACAACGACCACGGGTCCGGGAACAACGGACCCGAGGGTTCGCCTCCACCCGAGTCGCACGGGCGCTGAGCCTCCTCGGGACGATCCGATTTCTCGCGATCCAGGCGTACATCCCGGCTCCTTCGCGCGATAGGAAGGAGGAAAGCCTCTGATCGTCCACGGACGATCGGCGCGGGCAGCGCTCTCGGAGAGGAAGGACGCAGGCCGGGACGACTTCAGCGACCCCATCCCCCCGCGGCGGGAGTTTGGTCTCCAACCCTCGCACCCCGCCGTCGACCTGGCCTTGCGGGAGGGCCGGCACCTCGGTGCCGGCCCTCCCGTCGCGTTCGTTCCCTCACGATCGGTGGTCGATCACGGCGGCTCGCCGCTGATCGAGCGTGCTCGCTCGACCTGTCGAACGAGATGCGCTCGCAGCCGTTCACGGAACGCCTCCACGTCACCGTCATCATCGACGTTGCCGGCGGCGAGCAGCGGCTCGCCGAAGACGATCGCCAGACGTGGCCGCCACGGGCGCCCCCAGGACCGCCCGCCTGAAGGCCACCGGCGATGCGTCCCCCAGATGCCGACGGGGACCACCGGAGCACCGCTCGGAAGGGCGATGCGCGCCACACCGCTCCGGATCCGCATCAGCGTGTCCGGGTCGCGGTTCACCGTTCCCTCCGGTGCCACGGCGAGCAAGACGCCCTCCTTCACTGCGGTGAGGGCCGCCTCGAGAGCTGAACCGTCGCCCTCGCCGCGGCGGATCGGGATCTGGTCGTAGCGACGCAGGATCCATCCGAAGAACCCCTTGCGGAAGAACTCGGCGGCGACCAGGAATCGGCTCTCCCGCTTGATCCGCCGGCCGATCTCGATCGCGAGCACGGGTCCGTCGAGCGCGCTGATGTGGTTGAACGCGACGATGGTCGCTCCGCTCGAAGGCAGATGCTCGAGACCATCGACACGCGTCCGGAACGCGAGCCGCACGAGCGGCGTGACGATCGGGAGGCCGACTCGCCACCAGCGGTTCAGCTCACCCCCGGCCACGAGCCGCATGCTAGCGTCCGACCCATGGACGTGCTTGCGATCCGGGACCTCGCGGCCGCCCATCACGAGGGATTCGTGGCCGCGCTTCGAGCGATGGTGAACGTGGATTCCGGGACGTTCAACCGTGCGGGAGTCAATCGGATCGCCGATGCCTGCGAAGCTCGCTTCCGTGACGGCGGGTGGGATGTCGAACGCATCGGCGGCGTGCCAGACACCGGACCGGAGCTTGGGGACACGGTCGTCGGAACGCTCCGTGGAGCGGGTGGTGCCCGGGTGCTGATGATCGGGCATATGGACACGGTGTTCGACGACGGGACAGCCTCCGAGCGACCGTTCTCCGTCCGCGGCGACCGCGCGTACGGGCCGGGAGTGAGTGACATGAAGGGAGGCCTCCTGTCGGGGTTCTTCGCCACGGACGTTCTCCGCGAGGCGGGGTTCGATGCGTTCGAGCACATCACATACGTTTGTAACCCCGACGAGGAGATCGGGTCGCCGTCCTCGAGCGGAACGATCAAGCGTCTCGCCGCCGAACACGACGCGGCCCTCATCTTGGAATCCGGTCGCGCGAACGGAGCCATCGTGTCGTCCCGTAAGGGGACCACCGATTACGTGATCCGGATCCACGGCCGAGCCGCGCATGCTGGGGTAGAACCCGACGAAGGTCGCAGCGCGGTGATCGAGGCCGCGCACAAGGCGATCGAGATCGCCGAGATCCACGGGCGGTGGCCCGGGGTCACGTGCAACGTGGGCGTCCTCCGAGGAGGGACGAGGTCGAACGTCGTCGCGGAAGATGCGGTCCTGGAGGTGGACCTCCGCGCTCCCGAGCTCGCGACGCTCCAGGAGGCGAGGCGAGCGATCGAAGCCGTCTGCGCCGAGCCAGCCATGGACGGGGTGACGATCTCGGTCCGCGCCGAAGGCTCGCACCAACCGATGGAGAAGACCCCCGCATCCCAGCGTTTGGTGGATGCCGCCGTGGCCGTTGCCGGCGAGCTCGGGTTCGCACTTTCCGACGCCGCGACGGGGGGAGCGTCCGACGGGAACACGACCAGTGCGACGAGTTGCCCGACCCTCGATGGCCTCGGGCCGGTTGGCGGCGGGGCGCACAGCCGCGACGAATGGCTCGACCTGAGGAGCGTCGTTCCTCGGATCGCGCTGCTGGCCGGGGTGATCGTTCGGCTATGAGCGAGGATGCGGCCCGGCGCTTCGACGAGCTGCACCCGGACGCCTATCGCATGCTCGTGGAGGGCGTCCCGGCGATCCTCTACATCGATCGGCCGGACGAGCTGTCGACGAACCTCTACACCAGTCCCCAGATCGAGTCGATGCTTGGGTACTCCGTCGAGGAGTGGATGGCGGATCCCGAACTGTGGAAGCGCGCGATCCACCCCGACGACCGGGACCGGGTCTCGCTCGCGAACGAGGAATCCAACCGCAACGCGGAGCGCTACCTCGACGAGTACAGGATCATCACGAAGGACGGGCGGACCGTGTGGATCCGCGACGAAGCCGCACCCGTGCGGGGACCCGACGGAACGCTCCTGTACTGGCGAGGCGTGATGCTCGACATCACCGAGCGCATGGAGGCCGAGGAGAAGCTCCGGTGGAGCCTCGACGTGCTCCGCCAGACGCTGCAGCAACGTCGCGAGCTGGCCCGGCGCTTGCAGAACGCTCAGGAGTCGGAACGCCAACGCATCGCGGCGGATCTCCACGACGATCCGATCCAGGTGATGAGCGCCGTCGACATGCGGCTACAGATGCTCGCTGAGTTCCCCAACACGGTCACCCCCGAGGCGATCGCTGGGATCGAGTCGGAGGTCCATGCGGCGATCGAGCGTCTCCGCTCGATGCTGTTCGAGCTACGGCCGGCCGCCCTCGACCGGGAGGGGCTCGTCCCCGCGCTCCGGGTCTACCTGGAGCGGAGGGCGAAGGCGAGCGACTGGGTGGTCGAGGTCATCGACGGGATGACGCAGGAACCGGATCCGGACATGCGAGCCCTCCTCTACCGGATCGCGCAGGAGGCCGTCGCCAATGCGGCGAAGCACGCGAAGGCGTCGCGGGTCCGGGTCGAGGTCGTTTCGGCGGGCGACGGGGTGACGTTGCGGGTGCGCGACGACGGGCAGGGCTTCGTGCCGGACCTCGACGTCGCTCCCGCGCCCGGTCACCTCGGTCTGTCGACGATCGTGGAACGAGCGGAGCTTGCCGGTGGCTGGGCGCGGATCCTCAGCGCACCAGGCGAAGGAACCACCGTGGAGTGCTGGCTCCCGCTGGACGTCGCCACCGGCGACCCTGCGCTCGGCGCCTGAGGCGCCTCCTCAGACCGAGGCTTCCGCCCGGGTGGCGTCGATCGCACGACCGGTTGAAGGATCGAAGTAATGGAACCGCGAAGGGTCCAGGGACAGTGTGATGGATCCACCCGGCTTCACCGTCGTGCGCGCATCGACGCTCGCGCAGAAGATGCACTTCGCCGCCTCCGCCCCGAGGAGCAGCTCATCGTCTCCGTCTTCGGCGGTCGCTGCCCGGATCTCCTCCGCCGTCACCGGCGGCTCGTCCACCTCGAACAGGACATTGACCTCGGACCCCAGCTCTTCGGTCACCTCGGCCGTGACGTCGATCGTGGGAAGCGACTCATCGCGCCAGACGTTCGCGTCCTCCATGTCCGAGGGGCGGACGCCAAGGATCACGTTCTTGCCTTCGTACGGCGAGAGGTCCACCCCGGTGCCGCTCGGGAGGTCCCAACCACCGAACCCCAGCCGTCCCGCGCGCACTCTCGCTTCGACCAGGTTCATCGGCGGCGAACCGATGAACGCCGCCACGAACAGGTTCGTGGGGTGACGGTAGAGCTCTTGCGGCGTGTCCACCTGTTGCAGGACCCCGTCGCGGAGCACCGCCACGCGCTCACCGAGCGTCATCGCCTCGACCTGATCGTGCGTCACGTAGACGGTGGTGGTCTTCAGACGCTCGTGCAGCAGCATGAGCTGACCTCGCATCTGTACGCGGAGCTTCGCGTCGAGGTTGGACAGGGGTTCGTCCATCAGGAACGCCTGGGGCTCGCGCACCATCGCGCGGCCCATCGCGACGCGTTGCCGTTGTCCACCCGAGAGTTCCGCCGGCCGGCGCTGGAGCAACGGCAGGAGTCCGAGGATCCTCGCGGCATCGAACACACGCTGTTTGAGCTCCCCTTTGGGCGTCTTCCGGAGCTTCAGCCCGAACGCGAGGTTCTGCTCGACGGTCATGTGCGGGTACAGCGCGTAGCTCTGGAACACCATCGCGATGTCTCGCGCCTTCGGCTCGAGATCCGTGACCTGCCGGTCGCCGATCATGATCTCCCCGGCCGTGACGTCCTCGAGGCCGGCGATCATCCGCAGGATCGTGGACTTCCCGCATCCGGAGGGGCCCACGAGGACCATGAATTCGCCGTCCGCGATCTCGAGCGAGACGTCGTCAACGGCGACGACGTCGTCGCCGAAGAGCTTGCTGATCCGATCCAAGACGATCCTCGACATCAGGACTCCTCTCGTCGACGTGCTCGTGGCGTCTCGCGCCGAGGCCGCGGTCCGCGTCGCGCGGCAGTCTTCGCCGTCAACCGTTCAAGCGTCAAGCTCGCACGCACCCGCCGGTAGGCCGCATCGCGTGCACCGATGTTGTCGAGCCCGATCAACGCGGCTCCAACCACGGGCGGCGCGTCCAGCACGAGCACGCGAGCATCGGGCGCGAACGCTCGCACCCCCGCTTCGATCCGCTCCAAGAAAGGGGGCCAGCCGCTCTGGAAGACGCCGCCGCCGAGAACGACGTCCACGTCGAGCTTCTGCATCCGGAGCCGGCGGATCGCCACGGTCGCCATCGCGACGATCTCGTCGGCCTGCCGCCACACGACCTCTCGGGCGATCCGATCGTTCCTCCTGGCGGCACGGAACAGGACGGGCGTCAGCTCGGTGAGCCGATGCTCACCGAGCGTCCCCAGATAGAGGGCCTCCATGACCTGGCTGGGTCGGCGCATGCCGAAATGGGTAGGCACGAGGTTTCGGAGGACCGTCGGGTCGCCACGGCCGTCCTCGGCGCGGATCGCGTGCCACAGCGAAAGGGTGCCGAGCTCGATCCCGCCGCCGAAATCGCCGCTCACCGGACCGATCGCGGGGAACCGCGTGACGCGACCGTTCGGGGCGACGCCCGAGCAGTTGGTTCCGAAGCCGCACACCACCCCGACCCCCCACGACCGCTCGGTGCCCGCTCGGAGGACGGCGAAGCTGTCGTTGCGGACCATGTCTTCGGCCGCGAGTCCGTGCCGACGCAGCCATCGAACGATCCTCCGATCGTCGACCGGGAGGTCCGCACCCGACAGGCAGAAGACGCCGAGGTCGGCGAGGGGCGCGGCCGCGGCGTCGCGTCCGGCGACGACCGCGGCCGCGCGCGTCGCCTCCAGGATGGGACGCATGTGATCGTCCTCCCCGGGAACGCCGTCCGAGGCCGCGCCGGTCGCGATCCGCGCCGCGCCGAGGACCGTCCCGTCGCGACGGATCAGGACGGCGTCGACCTTGCTGCCGCCGCCGTCGACCGCGAGGACCGCCGCCCGTTTCACGGCACCTCCGCCAACGCATCGACCGTGACGAAGCGGGTCCCATCCGGCAGGTCCTCGAGGACGAGCGGCAGGGCATCGACGGTCCCACCCGGCCACGTGTGGAGCAACAGCACGGTCCCGTCGCCGTGGCGTCGGATCCCGTCGATCGCATCGGCCGCGATCGCCTGCGGTGTCCGCGCGGGTTCCCAGTCCTCGACCTCCACGTGCCAGCCGACGTGCCGGTATCCCGCTGTGGCGAGCGCGGCGAGCACGCGAGGATCCTCGGCACCCGCTCCCCATGGGCAACGGAACCACGGCCGAGGGTCCCGACCGGTCGCTCGGACGATCGCATCACGGGCCGCGTCGACATCTTCCTGGAGTCCGCGATCCAGGAGCAGCGGCATCTTCGCGTGGTGGTGCGAGTGGTTGCCGATCAGGTGTCCCTCATCCGCGATCCGACGGGCGATTCCCGGGTACGCCTCGGCCCACCGACCCTGCACGAAGAAGGTCGCGCGGATACCGGCGCCGGCGAGCAGGTCGAGGATGCGCTCGGCTGCGCCGGGCGGGCACCAGGAGCGGTCCGGATGTTCGGCATCGAACGTCAGCGCGACGCTCCCGGGCTCACTCACGGGTCGTCACTTTCGACGCGTGGATGTACGAGCCGGGGGTCCGGCCGCTCGTCACCGACAGCCGCCACGCCAAGAGCTGGGCCGGCACCACGGCCGCGGCCGGGCTGAGCAGGCGATCGAGCGATCCGATCGCGATCGACATCGTTCCGCTGGGCACCGGCCCGCCGGCCGTGACGAGCAGGACGGCCGCGCCCAGCTCCGCGAGGTCCGCGGCGAGATCCCGATCGAGCTCGGCGGTCTCCGGCTCCGTGGCGAGGACGATCGCAGCCAGCTCGGGACCGGCCAACTCGAGCGGTCCGTGCCGGAACTGCGCCGCCTGGAGCGACTCGACCGGCATCCCAGCCGCCTCCTTGATCGTGAGCGCACCCATCTCGGCGGCCGCGCGGGCGGCGCCTCGACCCAAGATCACGGTCGTCGCGCGGCCGCCGTGCCAGGCCGCGAGGCGATCGGGGAGCGCCCGGTCGGCGACGAGGGCGGTGACCGCATCGGCCGCACGGTCGGCTTCCCGTGCGATCGCTGCGGCGGCGTCGCGCCCGGGCGCGCCGGCGATCGTCCGGGCGAGCGCACCCAGCACAGCGAGGGCGCAGACGAAGGTCATCGTCGACGGCCCCGTCTCCTCGCCGGCGCGGGTGTCGAGCGCGACGTCGGCCAGCGAGGTAAGGGTGTTGCCGGTCCCGTTCGTGACGCAGGCGATCGTCGGGGTGCGCGCCGCTGCGCGGAGGGCGCGGGCGACGCCGACCGTCTCGGCGCTCTCGCCGGACTGACTGACCAGCACCAGGAGATCCTCGTCGCGAATGATGGGGAGCCGGAAGTGCAGGAGTTCGGCCGCGTCGAGCATCAGCGTCGCGACGCCCGAGGTCGCCAGCGCCGTGACGGCCGGGTAGCAGGCGTCGTAGGAGCTCCCCATCCCCGACAGGACGATGCGGCCTCGGCGGGCCGGAGCCGCGGCCGCGTCCAGCGCCTGGGCCTGCTCGATCGCTCCGTTCCCGGCCCGCTGGAGCGCCTGGGGCTGACCGGAGATCTCCGCGATGAATGGGTCAGGAAAGTTTCCTAACGATTTCATCGGGCGGAGTGTACGATGCCCGGCGCATGGGTGTGAAGGTGGCGGTGGTCGGCGGCGGCAGCACGTACACGCCGGAGCTCGTCGAGGGGTTCGTCACGCGCACGGACCGTCTTCCGGTCGACGAGCTCGTCCTGCTGGACATCGATCCGGAGCGCCTGGCGATCGTCGGGGCGCTCGCGGAACGGATGGTGCGGGCGGCCGGATGGGGCGGGACCGTCCGGTTGACCGACCGGGCGACCGAGGCACTCGAGGGCGCGAACTTCGTCATCGTGCAGCTCCGCGTCGGGGGGAACCAGGCGCGCTTCCTCGACGAGACGATCCCGCTCCGGTTCGGGTGCATCGGCCAGGAGACCACGGGCCCCGGTGGCTTCGCCAAGGCGCTCCGGACCGTGCCCGTCGTGCTGGAGCTCGCGGAACGGACGGCGGAGATCGGCGCTCCCGACGCGTGGCTCGTCGATTTCACGAACCCGACCGGGCTCGTGACGCAGGCCTTGCTCGACCAGGGTCACCGCGCGTGCGGGCTGTGCAACGTCGCGATCGGAGTCCAGCGCGAGCTCGCGAGCCATCTCGGGGTCGAGCCGTCCCGCATCCGGCTGGACCACGTCGGGCTCAACCATCTCTCGTGGGTGCGCGCGGTGGTGGTCGACGGCGTGGACCGGTTGCCCGAGCTGCTCGCAGAGGCTCCCGAGGAGCTCACGGAGGCCGCGCCGATCGAGCTGGTCCGTGCGTTGGGCGCGATCCCCAGCTCGTACCTCCGGTACTACTACAGGACGAGCGAGGTCCTGGATCACCAGCGGACGCACGGTACCCGCGCGGAGGAAGTCCTCGAGATCGAGGCGGGGTTGCTGGAGCTCTACCGCGATCCGGATCTCGACACGAAGCCGAAGCTCCTGGAGGAGCGTGGGGGCGCGTGGTACTCGGACGCCGCCGCGGCACTCGTCGCCTCGCTCCACGCCGGTACGGGCGACGAGCAGGTCGTCGACGTGCTGAACGAGGGAGCGATCCCGAACGTGCCGACCGGCGACGTGGTGGAGCTCACCTGCCGCGTGGATCGTGCTGGTGCGTTCGCCCAGCCGACGGACCCGCTCGCGCCCGAGATGCTCGGCCTCGTGCAACACGCGAAGGCCTACGAGCGGCTGACGATCGAAGCCGCGCTCACCGGATCGCGCACCACCGCGCTCAAGGCGCTCGTCACGAACCCGCTCGTCGGCGACGTGGACCGAGCGAGGCCCATGCTCGATGCGCTCCTGGACGCGAACCGCCGGCATCTGCCTCGGTTCTTCGCGGACTAGCCCCCGGGGAGCTCGGCAGCGTTGCGTTGGATCTTCGCGAGGGCCTCGATCGCCTGCTCGACGCCCACGCGATCCGAGCGGAACACGTTCTCATCGATGTAGACGGACTCGCGGAGGCCCGCTGCCTCGGCGACCGGGAACGACATCGTGGAGGGATCCAAGCGTGCCGCATGCTCCACGGCGACCGGGAGTCGCGAGAGCGACGGCTGGAACAGGTCGTAGTTGGACATCGGCTCGTACCCGGTCCACGCTCCCACCCCCTCGGCTTCGAGCGCGTCGCAGACGACCTGATTGGTCCGGCCGGCGAACAGCTCGGGCCCGATCGCGAGGACGTAACGGTAGAAGCTCCAGCGGGTGATCCTGGGATCGTGCGGCATGACGCGGACCCCCGGGACCTGCGCGGCCAACCCCTCGAAGTACGAGCCGAGCTCGGCGCGTCGGGCTTGCTCCTCGGGGAACCGCCGCATGGCGACCGTGAGGAGCGCGGCGTGGAGCTCACCGAGCCGGTAGTTCGCGCCGAAGGTGTACTCCTTCTCCGCGTCATCCTTCGGGCGGCCGCAATCGATGATCGAGTGGGCGAGCCGGGCGAGGCGGTCGTCGTTCGTGAGCAACGAGCCGCCTTCGCCGGCCGTCATGATCTTCGACGACTGGTGGCTGAACGAGCCGAAGTCGCCGATGCAGCCCGCGCCTTCGCCGTTCCAACGCTGCCCATGCGCGTGAGCGCAATCCTCGATCACCGAAAGCGAGTGGCTCCGAGCGATCTCCATCAGCCGATCCATGTCCGCCATCTGATGCCCGAGATGCACGGGCATGATCGCGCGGGTCCGAGGGGTGATCGCTGCCTCCACGAGCGCCGGGTCGATCGTCCACGTGTCCGGCGTCACATCGACGATCACGGGGAGCGCACCCGCCGCGATCGGCGCGTATACCGTGGCCGCGAACGTGAGCGCCGGGATGATCACCTCGTCTCCCCAGCCGATCCCGAGCGCCTTGAGGGCCACCTCCATCGTCACGGTCCCGTTGGACATCAGCACACCGTGCCGGGCGCCCTGGTAGGCGGCGAACGCTTCCTCGAACGCGGCGGCTTTCGGGCCGGGTTCGGGGAACCCGCCCCACCGGCCACCCCGGACCACCTCCTCCACGGCGGCGACGTCCTCGTCGTCGCCGTGGGGCCACTCCGGATATGGCTCCGCGCGGACGGGGACGCCGCCGGCGATAGCGAGCTCTGGCATCGGTCCGGCTCCTTCGGTGTCGGTCGATCTGGGCGCGGGAGCCTTGACCGCCCCCGTGAGGCGAGGCTAGCATCCCCTCGGTTCGTTAGGAAAGTTTCCTGACTGATCGGATCGTCTGAGCGAGGAGCCGACATCACGGCCGCAACCCAGACGTACGCGACGGGGACGCCGAGCCTGCTCCGGGCTATCAACGAACGCACGGTGCTCGAGCGGATCCGACGGTCCGGCCCGGTCTCTCGTGCGCAGATCGCCCGGGAGACGGGCCTTTCGAAACCGACGGTCTCCCAGGCTCTCTCGACGCTCGAACGTGCGCGCTTGGTCCGAGAGGCAGGGCGGACCTCCGGCGGTAAGGGTCCGACCGCCCTGCTCTACGAGCTGAACCCGGCCGCAGGGTGGGTGGTCGGGATCGACGTTGGCCGAGAGTACGTCCGGGCGGCCGCGGCCGATCTCACCGGGAAGATCGTCGCCCAGCGGCGGCAGGTCGCCCGGGCCCGGAGTGCGCGCTCGCTGATCACCACGATCGGCTCCGTCGCCCGCGCCGCCGCCGCGTCGGCGGGCATCGGGTGGCGCCGCGTCACCGTGGCAGCCGTGGGCAGCCCGGGCGTGTTCGGTTCGGCCGGACATCCCCTGCTGGCCCACAACCTCCCCGGCTGGACGCGCGAGGGGGTCCTGGACGAGATCCGGCAGGAGCTGGCCACCTCGGTCGTCTTCGAGAACGACGTGAACCTCGCCGCCCTCGGCGAGCGATGGCGCGGGCTTGGGCGCGACGTCGACGATTTCGTCTACTTCCACGTAGGAACGGGTGTGGGCCTCGGGATCGTGATGCGCGGGGAGCTCTACAAGGGAGCGAACGGCGCGGCCGGTGAGGTGGCGTACTTGCCCCTCGCGACGGCCGATCCGCACGACAAGGCCAATCGCCGACGCGGCGCCCTCGAAACGGCGATCGGTGCTGACGGGGTGCTGTCGGCCGCGAGGCGCGCGGGTTTCCGCGGCGCGACGACGGCCGCCGAGGTCTTCGAGGCCGCCCGCAGCGGCGACCAGAAGGCTCGGGACGCGGTCGCGTTGGTCGCCGAGGGGATCGCCCTCGGGATAGCGGCGATCGTGCCGGTTCTCGACCCGGCTCTCGTGATCCTCGGCGGCGGGATCGGTCGCAACGCGGACATGCTCCGCGAGTCGCTGGAGCGGGAGCTGCGTGCGCTGTCGCCGTTCCGGCCCCGGATCGAGGTCTCGTCGTTGGGCGAGGAGGCCGAGCTGATGGGCGCCGTGTCGCTGGCGCTCGATGCGGCGCAGGATCGTCTGTTCTCCCGGATGGACGGGGGACGGCGGGTAGCTGTATGAGTCGGTCGGACGTGCGGTAGAGGCGAGGAGGAACGACATGAGACGGTTGTTGATGGTCGTGGCGGTTGTGGCTCTGGTGGCGACGGCGTGTTCATCTGGAAGCAACAGCCCCGGCGGGCTCCAACCGTCCGCGCAGGCATCGTTGACGCCCGCTTCGTGTTCGACGAAGGGGCTTACCACGGTGGGCGGGCCGAGCGCGGGGCCAAGTGGCGAGCAGCCGGTGACCATCCAGCTCTGGAGCTTCTACAGCAGTGGCGAGTTCAAGAAGTACTGCGAGGTTCTCCAAGACTTCCATCAGAAGTATCCGTGGATCTCGATCCAACATACCGGCGGTAAGTCCGACCAGGACATCTTCCGGGCGGTCAACTCAGGCACCGCGCCGGATCTGGCGATCACCTCGGGCCCCGACAACGTTGCGAAGTTCTGCTCCGCCAACACCTACACGAACCTCGCGACGTACCTCCAAAATGACAACATCGATCTTGCGGCGATCGTCCCCGACGCCGCGCTTCGCTACACCAGCTACAACGGGGATCAGTGCTCGCTCCCCGTCCTGTCGGATGCGTACGGCCTCTACTACAACAAGGACATGTTCTCCAAGGCCGGCATCGCGACCGTCCCGAAGACGCTATCGGAGCTCGAGACCGACGCGAAGAAACTGACGGTGTTCAACGCCGACGGCTCGATCAAGGTAGCCGGCTACGTTCCGTTGCAATCCTTCTACGAGAGCACACAGCTCTACAACGGCGACTACAGCGGTGGCATCTGGTACGACCAGAACGGCAACTCCGCGTTCGCGTCGGACCCTAGCTGGGCAAACCTCCTGCAATGGGAGAAGGGCTTCATCGCCGATGTCTACGGCTCCGACGGTTACCACAAGCTGCAAGAGTTCTTCTCCAAGCTCGGCGGTCCCGACTCCGAGTGGTCGAGTTCCCATGGCTTCGAGACCGAGCAGGTGGCCATGATGATGGACGGTGAATGGCGCAACGCCTTCATCGCCGATGACGGGTCCAAAGTGAACTATGGCACCGCGCCCTTCCCGGTCGCGGATGACACCCCCGACCTCTACGGAGCGGGGCAGATCGGAGGGGACGTGGTCGGGATCCCGTCGAACGCGAAGAACCCGGACGCGGCGTGGTTGTTGCTGAAGTACCTGGCGCTCGACACGAGCGCAGAGGTCAAGCTCGCGACGATCCTCAAGAACGTTCCGACCACATTCGAGTCGCTGAAGGACCCGGGGCTCAACAGCGACGAGCACTTCAAGGTCTTCCTCCAGATCTTCGGGAACGCGCACTCCGGATACAAGCCGCTGACGCCGATCGGCGATACCGACACCAGCCTATGGGGTTCGTTCATCGACAAATGGGAATCGGGCGGGGTCACCGACCTGCAGGGCGGTCTGCAGGACCTGGCGACCCAGATAGACAACCAGCTCCAGTTGGGGTGAGCACGAAGACCGACACCATCGCTGCAGGGGCGGCGGGTGCGACGCCGGCACGCCGGCGGCGCACCCGCCGGAGGTACCTCACGGTCGCGGCGTTCATGTCGCCGTGGATCGTTGGGTTCCTGGTGCTCTACGTATACCCGATGCTCGCGAGCCTCTACTACTCCTTCACGAAGTACGACGGCAGCAAGGCGGGCCCTCGGTGGACCGGGCTGTCGAACTACCAGTTCATGTTCACGAAGGATGCGCTCTTCTGGCTGTCGCTCCGCAACACGATCTGGATGGTGCTCGTGAGCGTCCCGCTCGCGATCGTGCTGGGGGTCGGCTCGGCGTACGTGCTGACGAAGCCGCGCCGAGGGCGTGCGTTCTACCGAACGGCGTTCTTCCTGCCGACCATGGTGCCCGCGGTCGCGGCGGCGGTCGCCTTCCTCTTCCTCCTGAACGCCGGTGGTCCCATCGATCACATCCTCGGGTTCTTCCATCTCCCTCAGCCCCTGTGGTTCGTCAGCGCCCAGTGGTCGAAGCCGGGTCTGGTCGTGATCGGGCTCTGGGGCGTCGGGAGCACGATGATCATCTTCCTGGCGGCGTTGCTCAACGTGCCCGCGCATCTGTACGAGGCGGCCGACATCGAGGGCGCGAATGCGTGGCAGAAGTTCCGGCGCATCACCCTGCCCATGATCAGCCCCGTGATCTTCTTCACGGCGGTGATCGGGGTGATCTACGGGTTCCAGTACTTCACCGAGGCCTACGTGGTGGGCGCGAGCGTTGGGAGCGCGGCCGGCGGCTCCAGCAGCGCTCTGGGATCTCCCCAAGGCTCGACGCTCTTCTACACGATCTGGCTCTACCAGCAGGGGTTCGAGAGCTTCCACCTCGGGTACGCGTCCGCGATGGCCTGGATGCTCTTCCTGATCGTCATGGCTTGCACGCTCGTCTTGATCAAGTCGTCCAATCGGTGGGTCTTCTACCAAGGTGGATTCCGGTGAGCGGCGCCACCGTGGCAGCCGTCGCGCCCCGAACGCGGCAGCGCACCGCCGAGGCCCGCCGAAGGGCGTTCCTGACCACGGTGGCGAACCACGCGGTGGCGATCGCTCTGACGGCGGCTTTCGTCCTGCCGCTCTTCTTCGTCGTGACGACTTCGCTCATGACGCAACAGCAGGCACTGAACCCGCACGATCTGATCCCGCATCCGTTCCAATGGCGGAACTACACCGACATCTTCAGCGAGGAGCCGATCCTCCGCTACGGGTGGAACACGCTCGTCTACGCCGGCCTGGCCACGCTCGGCGTCGTTCTCTCCTCGGTGCCGGTCGCGTACGCGTTGTCGGTCATCAAGTGGCGAGGACAGCGTGTGGTCTTCCTGCTCGTGATCTCGACGATGATGTTGCCCAGCCAGGTCACGATCGTGCCGCTGTTCCTCCTCTTCAAACAGTTCGGATGGATCGGTTCGCTCAAGCCCCTCATCGTGCCCGCGTTCCTCGGCGACGCGTTCTCCATCTTCCTTCTTCGACAGTTCTTCCTGACGATCCCCAGCGAGCTCGTCGACGCCGCGCGTGTTGACGGCGCCAACGAGTTCCAGATCATGTGGCACATCGTCGTCAAGGTCGCGAAGCCGGCGATCGCGGCCGTGGGCCTGTTCCAGTTCCTCTATTGCTGGAACGACTTCTTCGGTCCCCTGATCTACTCGCTCAACAACGACAAGATCTGGACCCTGTCGGTCGGGCTCCAGCAGTTCACGACGATCCATCGTGGCGTGCTGTGGAACCAGCAGATGGCCGCCTCCGTGGTGTTCATGCTCCCGGTGATCATCGTGTTCCTGATCGCGCAGAAGGCGTTCATCGAAGGCATCACGCTGACCGGTGTGAAAGGCTGAGCCCCGTGCGGGTGGCGCTGATCGGGTCCGGCTGGATCCAGGACTTCCACGCGCGCGGGATCCAGGCCTACCCGGGCGCGGAGCTCGCCGCGGTGGCGAACCACCGCGAGCAGAGCGCCCGAGCGCTCGCCGAGCGGTACGCGATCCCGCGCGTGACCACGGACTGGCGCTCCCTGACGGAGGACGACGCGATCCAGGCCGTGATCGTCGCCACGCCGAACGCGCTGCACGCCGAGCAGTCCGTCGCGTTCCTTCATGCGGGCAAGCATGTGCTGGTCGAGAAGCCGATGGCGGTCTCCGTCGAGGGATGCGACGCGATGATCGGCGCCTCTCGGCGAGGGGGCGCCTCCCTGATGGTCGCCCATTGTTGGCGGTTCCACGACCAGGTGATCGCGATGCGGGGCCGGATCGCCGCCGGAGAGCTCGGCGAGATCGTCAAGACCCGCGGATACGGCGTCCATGCCGGCTGGGGTCCGAAGGGCTGGTTCGTCGACCCCGCGCTGGCCGGCGGAGGCGCCCTCGTGGACATGGGCGTGCACGCGATCGACACCGCGCGGTTCCTCCTGGGCGATCCGACGCCCGAGCGTGTCTGCGCGGCGGTCGGGACCCGGTACGGCACGTACAGCGTCGATGATGACGGGATCCTGCTGATCGGCTGGTCCAACCGGACGAATAGCGTGGTCGAATCGGGTTGGTGGCATCCCCACAAGGAGGGGATGGAGGCCGACACGGAGGTCTACGGCACGAAGGGATACGCGCGCATCTTCCCTCGTGAGGAGCCGAGTGAGGATCACGATCATGCCCCCCAGTCCATGTACACGGCCCAGATGCACGAGTTCCTGAGCGCGATCGAACAGGGGAGGGCTCCTAAGCCTTCGGGGAACGACGGCCGCGTGGTGATGGAGGTCGTGGAGCGCGCGAACGCGTCGGCGGGTCGCGACGCGTGACCACGGTCCTCGGGGTCGACGGGGGTGGACGCAAGACCTACGCGGTCGTCGTGGATGCGTTCGGCGCGTTGCTCGGTGCCGCGACGGCGGGACCCTCGAACTGGGAGATGGCCGGCGTCGACGTCGCTCGTGACGCGATCGCCGAAGCTGCCGACGGCGCGCTCGCGGAGGCGGGTATGGCGCGCGGAGCGATCGACGCCAGCGTGTTCGGCCTCGCGGGTGTGGATTGGCCGTCGGACATCGATCGGCTCCTAGGAGCGATCGGGCCGCTCGGGCTCGGCGGACCCTGCCGGATCCTGAACGATGCCTTCGTTGCGCTCCGCGCCGGCACCGTCCAGCCGTGGGGGGTCGTCGTTATCGCCGGCACCGGAACCGTCGCCGCCGGTCGGAACCCGGCCGGGGAGGAGTTCCGCACGCTGGGGGAGGGCGCGATCTTCGGCGACTTCGGCGATGAATTCGACGTGTCCGAGCTGGCCGTGCGCGCGGTGGCCGACCAGTACACGGGCCGCGGCCCTTCCACCGCCCTGTCCGAGATGCTGTGCGAGCACCTCGGGGCGGACTCGGTCGCCGCGATGCTCGAGCGGCTCTGCCGGGAGGATCCGCGGATCCGTTCGCCCGAGGTCCAGATCCTCACGCCACTCGTCCTCGAAGCGACGGAGCGCGGCGACCTCGTGGCGCGATCGATCCTGGAGCGGATCGGGCAAGCGCTCGGGGAGGCCGCCGGGCTCGTCGCGACCCGCCTCAGCATGCGCGACCTCGAGTTCGACATCGTGTGCTCGGGGAACCTGTTCCGGACGCCGAACCGCTACCTGCTGGATCAGCTCGAGCTGGAGGCCCGTCGCGCCGCACCCGGCGCCCATCTGGACATCCTCGAGATCCCGCCCGTCGTGGGCGCCGCGCTGATGGCTCTCGAGCTGGCGGGTCCGCGGATCGGCGTCGGCGCGAAGCCTCGGCTGAGCTCGGCCGCGCTCAAACGGTTCTGGGGCGAAGAGCCGTCGGCCTAACGATCACTCCAGCGGGAAGTCCGGCCATGACCGAGCGGAAGACTGGCAACAGCTCGCTTACGGCGGAGCACGGCAGCCGAGCGGATCGGGTCGAATCATGGGATGGTGCAGCGCTCAGACGGTCTCGGGCGGCGGGAGCAAGACCTGAACGTCGCTTCCGTCTCGACGGACCAAGAGGGTCGGTAGCGGCTTGAGCGGATCGGCGAACTCATGGAACAGGACGGTCCCTTCGAGCGAGAAGGCCGCCCGGTGGCACGGGCAGTCGAGCCGAGCGAACGCTTGGTTCGCACGGAGCACACACCCTTGGTGCGTGCAGACGCCGGACAGGGCTCGAAGCGTTCCGCCCTGGTTCACCACGAACCCCGGGACGTCATCCTTCAGGAAGGGCGTGATCGGGTTCGCGTCGACGCCGTCCGCCGTGGCCACCGTCACCCACTGCCCTCCGTCGGGGACCATCGGTCCTTGCGCGCCCTCTTGGAGTGCCGGTCTTCCCTCGATCAGATGCTCGGCGATGCCCCCGATGACCGCGGCGGACGCGGCGATGCCTGCTCCCTCGAGCAGACGTCGACGGGACAGCGTCCGCGCGCCCGAGCCACGCTTCTCGACGGTTGACTCGACCTCTGCACCCTCCGCGGGCAGAGCCGAAGGGGCTCCGAGGCGGTCGCGGAGTCGATCGTGCAGGTCTCGAACGAATGCGTCGGTGGGCTCAGCGGCAGCTGGCTCTGCTGCTCGCAACTCGACCGCTGCGTGGACGGCCTGCACGTCCTCGGGGTCGGCCTTGAACGGCCGCGGCTTGCGGTCGTGGAGCAAGGCCTCGATGAACGAGGACAGCCGGCGGGGCCTCACGGAACCACGTCCTTCCCGGCTTCGGCCGCCATCCGAAGGGCACGATGCTGCAGGACCTTCGCGTTGCCCACGGTGATCCGCATCTCCGTGGCGACCTCCTTGAGCGACATCGATCGGAGGAACCGGAGCTCGAGGATACGTCGGTACCGCTCCGGCAATCGGTCGAGGACGCGCCATGCCCGATCGTCGGGGTCGCTCAGCGGAAGAGGTGGATCGTCGATGAATAGGACCGCGGCGTCGACGTCGATCGACGTCACCTCGATCCCGAGCGTTCGGCGCCAGTACCCGGCGAGCACGGTCCTCG